>WLWD01001783.1_pt1 | contig 49622 bp, 29 predicted proteins | sample 6712731 | NCBI WGS metagenome assembly WLWD01 (sample SAMN12718690, study PRJNA576275) | sponge metagenome | isolation source: marine sponge | host: Mycale hentscheli | place: New Zealand: South Island, Marlborough, Capsize Point | collected 2014-11-01
TATCCTTTCATTACTCTTTTCCAATGATAACACAAGCCACTTCGGGGGCCTGGAACAAACTCAAGTGCTTATATCATGTGATGATCTCACCTTGTTAAAATTACTTCAGTATATTATAAGTTATAATAAAGGTATCAGTCAGAGAAAAATGCAGTCTCTACCATTTGTTCTCATTTGTTTCTAATTACTTTCATTTCTGTAGTTATCATTTACAATATTATATTTATGTGGAAATAATTCAGTATTATAGATTGTATACTTTATTGGTTTTAGCTTTTCACAAAATTCCTTGGAATACTTGCTGTAGCAGCTACTGCTAATCCATATCTGTTGATAGTGATACCTATTGTTATCATCCTGTTCTTCATTTTGAGATGGTACTACTTAAAAGCTGCAAGGAATATCAAAAGACTCGAAGCTCTGGGTAAGTTTGGTCTCATACATCACTTCACTCTCTTATTTATTGTTTTCATTGCAGCAAGAAGCCCGGTATACTCCCATATCTCTACTACACTACAAGGTCTACCTACCATCAGGATATTTGAACAAAAGAACATTGCTTTTCATTATTTGCATAATTACAATAATGAGCACACAAAAGTAGGTATTATATATATATAATACTTATTACATGAGTCAGAGTGTGATATGGCGAAATATTTCACGAGCGGGCTAATTTATCACGAGCCAGAGGCGAGTGAAAATAAATCCTGAGAGTGAAATATCTTGCCATAGCACTCTGACAAGTGTAATAAGTGGTTTATTCCACACTAGATATCTTCACCTCTATAGTTAGTACTAGAGGAAGAGTAACTCACAGCCGTAAAGTTGGTTGTAGGGGCTACCCACACCCCCAGTTGATATTTTAGCAGCTGCTCTAACCCTGTTGAGCAGGGTAAAGAGCAGGGTACACCAGAGGAAGGTAGCTGTAAAACTGAGAAAATTGAAAAGTTTGGCTGGTTGCTATAACTGTAGGGGTTATGAGCTTGCCATGAAATAACAGCGTGAAATATTGTGAGTTATTTCACTACCTAAAATATCATTGTGAAGATATCTAGGGTGGAATATATATATATATATATATTATATATCTTTTTATTTTTGATTTACTCTTTTTTATCTCATTTTAGGGATGGTACTTATATCTTGTTACTACACGATGGTTTGGAATTCGGCTAGACATTCTGACTAACATTCTGCTGTTCTGTACCATTGCTTTCTCTGTTCCATTGGTTGCCCATACTAGTAAGTTATTTTATGAGACTGAATTTGAGGATGATAATCTGCTGTGGCTTTTCTTTAAGATACTAATTTGGATCCTAGTCTTCTGGGTCTTGGATTGACCTATGTGGTATCACTAACAGGAATGTTTCAATTTTGTGTCAGACAAAGTGCCGAGTTGGAAAACCAGGTACATAATTTACTTCATTTTAAGACAGCATTTTATTTATTTATTTATTTATTTGCTTAATTATTATTAGATGGTATCAACTGAGAGAGTTATGGCGTATCATCGTTTAGAAAATGAGGCTCCACTGGAGACTCTATTGCCGCAAAATAAGCCCTCCAAATCATGGCCCAATGAAGGACAGATTGTTCTAACAGATGTGTCGTTTCAATACTCACAAGCATTACCTTTGGTTCTCAAAAATGTAACATTTTCTGTGAGACCGTCTGAAAAAGTAGGGATTGTTGGTCGTACTGGAGCAGGGAAATCTTCCATTATATCTGTGCTATTTCGAATGGCTGAGCCTGGGGGTTCCATCGTCATCGATGGCGTGGAGACCAAATCTATCGGATTACATGACCTGAGGCAAAAAATGTCCATAATTCCTCAAGACCCAGTTTTGTTCAGCGGAACTGTCCGCTACAACTTGGACCCCTTTGAGGAATATTCTGATGCAGAACTGTGGGAGACGTTGGAACAAGTTCAACTAAAGAGTGCAGTTGAAGAAATGGAAGGGCAGCTAAGTGGAAATGTAACTGAGGCTGGAGGAAACTTCAGCATTGGCCAGAGACAGCTCATTTGTCTTGCAAGAGCACTCCTCCGAAAAAACAAGATTTTAATTTTGGACGAAGCTACAGCCAATGTAGATCCAAAGTAGGTAGCTTCAACTTAGGTAACCAAAATTATCCAGTCTGTTGTTGTATGAATGTAGGACTGATGGGATCATCCAAGAAGCAATCAGGGAAAAGTTTGTGGATTGTACGGTACTCACTATTGCACACAGACTCAATACAGTCATGGATTCTGATCGGATTTTGGCTAGTTTTAAAATTGCTTCTAATTAGAGTGTAATACAAAGTGTTTCACTAAAATATTTGCTGTCATAAGACAAAGGCAAGTGAAAGTAGTGTGAATTATTATAGACTATTGCTCTAACAGTAGAATGGCAATATTCCAGATACCTTATCATTTTTAAGTGGATTCACTAACAGTCACTAAGTCACTCGTTCTATGAAGCCTTTATAACTATATCAGTTATGACCAAATTCTACTAAAAATACCTTTTCCAGGACTGCATTTAAGTAGGGAGGGGGGGTGGGACAATTGGAGAATACATTCGCTTCTTATTGAATCTTTCGATACTAGCATTTAACTTGGTAACATGAAATAGACATAGTTGTGCATGGGTCTGTATTTTCTCTCATTGACTCCCTTAAACCTAATAAGTATTCCAACCACTCCAAGATTTGCTTTCTGTATATGCAGCCTGTGACTTAGTACTCGGTCTGCTGAATAAGCCTTGAACAAAGCCTTGTCTATAAATCCATCTGTCACTCTATGAGCAATATAATTAGACTGATAACATTGTTCACTATTTTGATGTTTAGCTTCAAGGATCTTATACAGTGTCACAGCTTCTAATGTTTTTTTTTGTTGCTACATTAGAATTTTGGTCCAATAAATTAGTTTTATTTAACATTTGTACAGGTAATGAGTAACAGCCGTGTAAAGGAGTATGCTAGTCCATATAGCCTTCTGCAAAATTCCAACTCCCAACTCTACAAAATGGTGGAAAAGACAGGACCTGAAGCTTCTCAAAAGCTTCATCAGATGGCTCTTGAAGCCAGGTCGAGAAAAAACAGAAAAATAAGTGTGTATTGATTTGACAAATGTTTGTACTGATTTCTATTTTCTATAATGAAAGAAAGACAGTGAAACTTTTTACTTTCATCTCCTTAACATGATTATTGTGATTAGCTAGTTCACATGCAAATTTAGGTTCACTTAAAAATTTTTTTTTACCTAACTACGCGTCAATACTGGACTGGTTTGAAGGTTGAATACTCAATGATAGACCCATACAGGAAATCTAATACAAACAAGATTTGACTGGGACAATTTATATATTTATTTCTATATTTTGTTATTTATGTATTAATATTACTATTATTTATTATATATTATTAATTTATAAATTTACTTTTTATTTATTATTTAATTAATTAATTAATTTTACATATTATGTTTATTGTATTGATTTATAAATTTTTTTGTTCATTCATAATATTTATTAATTTTTCGTTTACTTTTATTTATTTACTTATTAATTTTTCCTAATTACTGGCGAGCGAGCGAGACAGTATTAGGGGTGAACAATGCAAAATTGGGTATATATTCGATGATATATATATACTAGTGATGTGATTGAGCACAAATGGCGAGCGAGCCTAGTCATATGATTGATTTTAACTTCTAACACTCAAAGCTACTAAAAATAACGTCAAGTTTTTAAATTACGTTTATAAGGTATTTCAATGCCATAGTAACCACTCCCCACAACTGTTTGAATTGAAAAACAACAACAACAAAACAATACACGTTATTGAAATGTTTTCTTTGTGATATTCTTTAGCTAAGCAGTAGCTGTAACCCAGAATACATTCACACAACTGGCACAAGACTTACCTTCGTGATTAGTCTATGGACAATGAATTTTCAAGTAAATACTGTTGCGTACTGCTTATAACCATGACAAATAGCGCATTGAATTACCACTGCCACAAACTCGAATAGAAATGGAACTCCGGTTCAGTTTTAACCGCAACCCCGCAAAATAATTTAAAAAGATAAACAATTCAATTTCTAGGGTAATAATCTATAAACCAGAGGACTCTGTTTAGTGAAGTTTGGGACGGGGTCGAACACTGAACTAACACAAAAATACGCGAAGGTCACAGTACAAATGACATGCGTACGTCCCCACATATAAACTAGTGGTGTGCTTGAGCACAGATGGCTAGCGAGCCTGATAGTTAGGTAATACTAGTGGTGCGCTCGAATAGCGCAAATGCATGGCGAGCGAGAAAATATATGAGTATGTATAGGTAAAGATGATTTGTGAAGGAAATCGCTAATTAATAGCAATGATTAGGCATGAAGAGTTAACAATAACAGAATTACCTGAATAAACTTAGAAAGCAGTGGCAAAGAAGCGCAGCTTGACGAAGATTTCACAATTGTTTCAAGAAGAGAGTAGCTATAAACGTTTTTGTTGAAACAAAGTTGCGTAAGGCATTGCAGCAGGATTCTCCGTTCTCGTTAATTGAAAAATACTGGAACTGTGAACGCTTTACCTAACATACGTAATTAGAAGCGCGGGCGACATTTTTGACGTACGCATACATACCTATATATATATATATATCTGAAATCTCAATTGAACACGACTGAGAGTCAGCTTCGCTCGCTTCGCTCGCTCGCTGAATAAAACTACAATATTGTTATTATGTTTTAGCTTAGTTCATGTAAACACTAAAATAGCAACTAATACAAAATCACTCTCTTACCTCAATTTCCTGAACAAATTGAAGTTACTTTGACTGTCTGAATTACCATGAATTCTTGACAACAAGTTCTCAGCTACAAAAATGAAAGACAATCAATGTTAGCACACAAATACAAAATTCCTTCTTAATCTCATTTTCTTGAGCAGTGGTAATTTCTGTAGTACCAAATTTAAGCCATTCTGACTAGGTATTTGAATATACCAGTCACTGTTGACAACAAGCTCTTAGCTACATAAAAGAAAGGCCAGAGTTATTTTTGCATTTAGCAACCAACAATCGGCACTCTGTATCCCCCTAAAATGGCCAAGTTTTGAAATTACGTCTGGAAAAGGTCTTCAATGCCATAGTAACCGGTCGCAGCAACCTTTTGTGTCTAGCGTTTTCGCAGGAATTTTCTCACACGTTTTTTTTAGCTGCTTGTTTGAAACTCCGCCCATTCCCCGTTTATTGTACTTCGAGAAGAGAATAAAAAGTAGCTTGTCTTTCCATGGCACACTTGAATTTTTTTTAAGTTGTTTTGACAAATTTGGCATAGACTTAGAGTAAGGGTCACTAAGACTAATTCTGCAAAAAACAAAAATAGGAGAAGCAAAGAATTTTTTCAGATGACTTACTTCTGGAGCCTATATCTCAAAAATTTTTTCAATTTTTGCACAAAATTCCCCCTTTTGTCAGAGCCTGTCACATATGTTCTGCTTCTTTTTATGAATTTTCACAATGCTGCACATTCCATAAATTCGTAGATTAGGTGACAATCTATAGAATGTGCAACTCATCTGTACATTGTGCTGCACAATCTATAGATTAACATCCATATATCAATAAATCTATACTTCAAATTTGGCACTCTCAAATATTCATCACAGGATAAGGGAGTATAAGGCATGCCTTGTAAAATCAGGTCCACAGTATATGTTAATAGTATCTAGCTATTTTTATCAATCACTTTTTGCCATTCATTAGTAGTGAGGAACTTAGTATAATTGTGAATTTTAATTTGGTTGACCAATATTCCAGAAATACATGTGTAATATATTTTGCATGGATGTAAAATCATTTTCTGGCATTAGTTTTTAAGAAGTTAAATTTTATAAGGTATTGCTAATTTTGTGTGTGTGCTACTGCACAATCTTATAGATTGGCTTCCATATGTCATCTATACTTCAATTTTGGCACCCCTATACATCTTCATTACAGCATGTTTTCTTTTAAAAGTTTGATCAAAATATCTGCCATTGGAAAGCTGTGATTATTAATTCCAGACATACAAAATGCCTCTTCCTTTTTCAGCATCAGTGCTGAAATGGTTCTCATAATTGTGGTACCATATTGCACACACAGCACATTAGGCCATTGTTTCATTCTCTTTGTATGTGTGTACATAATTATTTTACTTACATGACTGGTTCTTGACCAATTTGTGAAAATGACTACCACTTTGTATCTCAGAAACAGTAGCACATTTTCTGAACAGCTTTTGAGTGGTTTCTGATTGAATCTTCATTAACCCTCAGCGCGCATGCGTGAGAGGGTTATGGTTGTTGTTCTGTCTGTTTGTCTGTCTGTTTGTCTATCTGTTTGTCTGTTCGTCTGTCTGTCTGTCACGCTCTGATTTTGGAGAACACTGACAATTAACAGTTGATTTAGGTATGAACTTACTCAGGACAAAGATTTAAGACCTTTTATTGTGCTACTTTTTTTAATTTCGGGCTTATCGTTGAGAAAAGGCGAAGCTGAGCTCCGCGGTAAGTACCTGCTTTTATGGGCAACGTCCCCTAGTTCTAAATGGTACTACTTGAATGAGTCCCATTACAAATATTCATAAAGGATTTTTTGCTTGGGGGGAAGGGGGGGGTGGGGGGGGCGTGGTGGGGGGGGTTGGGGAAGCATGTCATGCATTCAATGGAAACTATAATGTCCCCAGATGGTGTTTTTTGGGCTAAGCAAAGGTATGTCTTACACCACACAATGCTGCGATTGAAAGGGTGCCAAAATGAAATATTAAATTTAGTGTAAATGGGTGCTTAAATCTATAGATAATGCAGCACATCTATAGGATGAGTTGTACAATCCATAAATTATTTGCCAATCTAAGATAGCCACCTAAATCTATGAATTTATAGAATGCGCAGCACAATTATAGATCGCACAAATTCAAAAAAGAGGAGAACAATGTAGTTTAGTGATTTTTGCTCTTTTCTTGGAATTTCCCTACTTGAGGTTAGCCATACTTACATTAAAATTAGCTACATTTTACAAAATCTTTAATAATAATAATTGTTAGCACAACAATCATGTTAATGTAATGCACAACACATCATAAATTCTAACTTGAATTGTTTTTTTCTTCCATTTTATTCGCTGTCAACAGTTACATGGACACTCATGAGAGTTCCAGCAACACTGGAATTAACATCGACTGAGATTTTATCATCTATACCAGCTTCAGCCTCTTCTCCTTTTTGGAAAACTGCGTACACCATAGATTTTCCTTGTGCACCCATATATAAATAACCCACAAATAGCTAATTGGATAATTGAAATCATACTAGTACTGAAGTTGTATACATGATTAAGGAAACTGACCAGATTAAATTAATATTGTCAACATGAACCCATCTGAGCAAACAATTTTCTGCTTTAAAATTTTTACTGACTACCAATGTTTAAAATCAAAGTAAGGCAAGCTCTGAATCAAATTTGTATTTAGACATTTGGGTTTAGTTATGGTTCTCCACATTTCAGAAAATTAGACTTATTAAAACAAATCAACATTATTTTATCGTTTATAAACCTCATTAACAGAAATTAAAACTAATTTTAGTACTGTATTTAAACTGACATAAGGTGCATGGACTCGTAAGAAATAAAATTAAGTACAATGATATTTTTTTTAATGTTAGTGAAAGAATGATGCACTATGCATGTATGATTCCTCTCATCAGCATCATGCTATGGAAAAAATTAATAATAACATCTATCCCTATATGGTTGCTTTCCTCCTTGTAATCTTGTGCAAGGCAGACTAATTGTAGCCACACAGATTACAGTAATTGTAAGAGGACATCTACTATTTAAATGATCAATTAATTATCAGCCTTCTTCTGTTTCCTTTTGTTTATGGAAGGAAACTGACCATTTCACAGGCTTAAGTGCAAATATAAATGCAGTTAAAATTACAAGGAATCACAAATTATCCATTTTAAGCCACATTAGCCTTCTGGCCTATGGGTTTACAAGTCAGCCCTTATACATGCCTAGCCATAAAAGTACAATCCCAATCCCAGCATCTTCCTCTATCGCAGAAGGTGCCGAATTTTGTAGGGTTCATTACGCTGCCACCGTAGTTACTACTTTTGAGTGGCCACTGCTCTGTTCCTAGTACTAATCCCTGAGTTAGGATGAAAGCTCTGGGGGGATGGAAGTTGCTTCAAAATCAGAGAGTTCAATGTTTAAAATGTAAATATACTTGTATGAAAACCACATTATATTTCATTTAAAAAAGTAAAACTTTACATTAACTAAACAAAGTACATGTTCAAAGTGTAGTGACAACTGGATGGAAAAATTAAATAAACTAAAAGTTTAAAATTAATTTAGTTTGATTTAATTGTTCCATACATTTTCCATTCTTTTCAATTAATCACTCAGCATGGAGTGTCCAGGACCATCAATTTTTCACTTCCTAAACAAAACGAGGTCTTTAGTGTGTTCCTGACTATGTTTGCAATAACTGCTCTATTTATTATTTAGATATTCTCTAAAGATCCCTGAAGATACAGTCCTTCAATATCAAGTGAAAAATTCAGTTAGTTTTTCCTCAATTGGCTAAGTTTTAGTTACTTTATGTTGCTACCTAAATCCTCACAAAATTGTTTTCCTCAAAATATTTATGTGCTGGCTTCACACTCACTTTGGTGGAGTTCGCATATTGATTATATTATATATATTATTCATTTGATACAGGAGAATATCACGAGTCTGTTGGCTTACTATTTACGCGAGTGCCGCAGGCACTCGCGTAAATACCGCCAATCAGACGAGTGATATTCTCGGGTATCCAATGGATAATAAATTTATTAGCTAGAATAATCTCCCTCACCCCCTCCACCTACACTACAACGCAGGCAGTAACGGATACCACAATTCCTAACATTCCAAATAATATATGCTAGAATAATCTCCCTCACCCCCTCCACTACACACACGCACAAACACAGGGACTGAAAATATGGTAATATGCTAACGGTGTTTGTAATAGCCACAAATAGTCCTCCAAAATAAAGTTACACAGTCTTGACTTTGGAATTATAGCATTCAGTTCTGTATGCTCTCCTTAAACTCAACAATTACTATACAATTTACTTATTTTATTATTCCCAAATGCTACCTTTCATTATTACAAATCAAAGAATATTAATTGCTGCAAAATGCTAATGTTATTAATAGTAAATGTATGTGAAAAATGCATGTTGTGCTCCAATTGATACACTTGTATATACTGGTAGTTGATATAATGACAATCAGACAGCTGGTTGTTCTTTGTTTGCTATATAGAAGTCTATCAATAGTATACTGTTATTTAACTAAATATTTCATGAAGATTGTATAATGTAATACCTGCTCTCTCCTTTGGGATTTACTTACTTTATGTTAGCTATAATATTTTAATAATGGAGTCACATTTGGACAAAATCTTGATTAATAATAATGTTTATACAACAATCAAGATAATTTAACATACAACACAATATAAATTCTACTAAATCACATGAAGTTTTTTCTTCCATTTCATTCGCTGTCAACAGTTACATGGACACTCATGAGAGTTCCAGCAACACTGTAGTTAACATCAACTTTGTACCCTGAGATTTTATCTTCTTTACCAGCTTCAGCCTCTCCTCCTTTTTGGAAAACTGCGTACACCATAGATTTTCCTTGTGCACCAGCAATTTGTAGGCTGAATGCAGGCTTAGCAATAATATTGTCCCCTTTAAGCTGTTCAAACATGAGATACAGTAATAAATAACGGAGTGAATAAAATATTGCATATACCTACCTGACCAGTTCCGGTGGACGAAGGGTTTATGGGGTCGTTTAATTTCTGGAACCATTCTCCAGAAGCTGGAGGAAACATTAAAGTACTCACAGTCTGTGTAGTATTGTTAGTGATGGAAAAGGCAATAGCTGCAATAAATACATACATTGAAAAGTAGCATAATTAATTGTATGATGTACTCAGACAATACTTATTTACTTACTGAGAGACATGACGGCTTCAGAAATTAAATTTTCTATAAACTGGTGAAGCAGATGAAGAAATGATTGTGTTGAACAACAGTCTGAACTGTCCAGGTTTTTATAAGTTCCAGACGAAAACCACACCCAGTATACCCTCTACAGTATTTGGCAGAAAAATTAAGCAAATTCAGTTTATATAAAAACCATACAAATAACTAATTGGATAATTGAGAAATCATGTAAGTAAAGATCAAGGAAACAGGAAACATTATAATATCGTCTAGGTGAAACCCAATAAGCACACAATTTTAAGCAACTTTAAAATTTGTTTTGCTGGCTGACAATGTTTACTAGGAGAGTATGGTAAATTCTAAATCATAAAAATTAGATTTATGAATGCAGATGAATTATGTATTATATAAATTTCCCAAACAACTAATTTGAGAAGTATATATACATTAGCATGATGCAATTAACCATCTGAATTATTTCTGTATTATGTTTCTTTTAACCACAAACTATACTATATGAACTTAAAAATATTTTCCTGCATTGTAACAGTGGTTCCAGAATATAGGTTGAAGTGATATACTTCAGTTGTAACTATGATTGTTTCTTTGTTTTTGTAATAGCATGACAGTGTTCTTGCATATCTTACATTTATTTCACTAGTTGTGTGGGCAACTGGAATCTCAAAGATGATACATAATTTTCCAATTTGGAAGTGCATGGACTCATGACAAAATAGCAGAGTAACAATCACATTATGCCATTTGTAAAGTTTATCCACTTTGTATATACCATTGCTTTCATCAGAATCATGTAACTGAGGATATTAATAAGGACATATTTGTGAATAGCTACTTTAACATCTTTCCATATTATTATGGCTTCTTTCCTCCTTGTAATCTTGTGAAATGCAGACTAATTGTAACTGCACAAACTGCAGTAAGGGGCATCTACTTATAAAAATGTTTTAAATTCATAATTAGTAAGCCTCTGAAATGGTCTATTTCCTTCTGTAAACTTCGTGCTTCATGACAGAAGCTAAGAGTTCTCTCAAATAAAAATGCAACTTTATAAGGAATCATAGATAATCCATTTTAAGCTCTCAAATAAAAATGCAACTTTACAAGGAATCATAGATAATCCATTTTACGCCAGTTTAGGCTTCTGGCCTGTGGTTCTACAAGTCAGCCCTTTATACATACCCAGCCACAGAAGTACAATTTCAACCAAGGAAACCCCACTCAATTGCAGAATCTCCTTGAGTTTGGCAGGAGTCTTGATAACTAAGATTAAGAGTTCATGCAGAATTGATTATTATAATGTTAAAAAACAGTGACATAGCCTAATAATTGTACTTTATTATCACTGAAATTGATAAGTTTATAAAAACTGTTTTTGACACTACTAGTGATGTGCTTGAGCACAAATGGCGAGGGAGCCTAAAGACTATATTACTTTTATGAATGATTTTGACTTCTAACACTGAAGCAACTGAAAATAAGGTCCAGTTTTTAAATTTCGCATACACGGTAAAGGGATTTCAGTGCCATAGCAACAACTCTCTGCAACTGCTTGAATTGAAGGAAAAAAACAACAACAAAACAATACACGTTATTTAAAAGTTTTCTTTGTGATATTGACACAACTGGACATGCACCTACACAGACTTACCTTCGCGGTAGTCTAGTTCAAAACGGTAAACAATTCAATTTCTAGGGTGATACGGGTACTGATCGATAACCAGGATTCTGTTTAGTGCAATTTGGGACGGGGTCGCCCACATAACTAACACAAAAACGCGATACAAAATGACATAGGTACGTTCAAACATAACATAGGTACGTTCAAACATAAATACAAATAAACTAGTGGTGCGCTCGAATAGCGCAAATGCATGGCGAGCGAGCAGACTCTTTTTACAGAAAAATAGGACAGAAATTACATCTAACTGTAGTGCACAGTGTAACCCTTTCCATTCTCAGTTAGCATCAGAGAATCTAAAGTCTCTGATCCCAGACTAAACTAACAGAATTACCTGAATAAACTTCGAAAGCAGTGGCAAAGAAGCGCAGCTTGACAAAGACTTCACAATTGTTTCAAGAAGAGAGTAGCTGTAAACTTTTTGGTTGAAACAAAGTTGCGTAAGGCAGTGCAGCAGGATTCTCCGCGCTCGTTAATTGAAAAATACTGGAACTGTGAACGCTTTACCTAACTTACGTAATTAGAAGCGCGGGCGAAAAAGAAGTCTCACGTAGATATAGCGAAATCTCGATTGCGTTACCCCTGAGAGTGTCTCGCTCGCTTCGCTCGCTCGCCAATAAACAAACATCCCCGATTTTCGATTGTGTTACCCCTGTAAGTGTCTCGCTCGCTACGCTCGCTCGCCGATAATGCAAAATCGGGTATATGTTTTATGTATATATGTATGTGGGATGGTACGTATGGCCTTTAAACGCGCGCGCGGGAAACTTTTTCCTCAAAAAAAAAACACGGCTTTTTAGGCTTGACCCCAGTTTATTCTGAAACCACATCATTAAGCAAGCCTTACTTTATACTTAAGCACTGCAGTGTGAGAAAATTCCTGCGAAAATGAAGAAACAAAAAGTTGATTCGACCGGTTACTATGGCATTGAAGACCCTTTCCAGACTTAATTTCAAAACTTCGCCGTTTTATGGGGGAATACGGAGTGCCGGTTGTTGGTTGTCAAGAGCCGTTGGTAGCTAGAATGCCGCGAGGGAAGCTGAGGTAAGTACGTAATTCCATATTTGTTGGCTAAATATGCAAAATTAACTCTGGCCTTTTTTTTTTGTAGCTAAGAGCTTGTCAACAGTGACTGGTAAATTCAAATAGTCAGATTGGCTCAAATTTGGTACTACAAAAGTTACCACTGCTCAAGAAAATGAGGTAAGAAAGTAATTTTGTATTTGTGTGCTAAAATTGATTGTCTTTTGTTTTTGTAGGTGAGAGCTTGTTGTCAAGAATTCAAGGTAGCTAATTCAGATGGTCAAAGTAACTTCAATTTGATACTACAGAAGTTATCAGTACTCAAGAATGAGGTAAGTAGTAATTCCATATTGGTCTAAAATTACAAATAATAACACTGTTTTATTTTTGATCGTAGCTGAGAGCTTGTTCAAGAGTTACTGGTGATTGAGATTATCAGAATTGATACTACAAAAGTTACTATTAATCAGGTAAGAGAGTGATTTTGTATTTGTTTGCTGAAATCAAATGTCATAACTGCTATTATAGTGTTTGCATGAAGTAAGCTAAAAATAGTAACATTTTATGTTACCTAACTATCAGGCTCGCTCGCCATTTGTGCTCAAGCACACCACTAGTTTATGTATGGGCGTACGTATGTCCATTTGTACTTTGACCCACCGCATTTTTGTGTTCGCTCCGCGTTCGACCCGTCCCAAACTTCACTAAACAGAATCCCCGGCTTTGCCACCATTACCCGTATCGCCTTTGAAATTGAATTGTTTACGGCTTTGAATTGTTTTGCGTGTGCAGTTAAAACTCAAAAACTTATGGGGGCTCCATTTTTATTTAGAGTTAGTGGCGGTGGTAAGTTAATACGCTATTTGTCACAGTTATAAGCCCTACTCAACAGCATTTACTTAAAAATTCATTGTCCGCTAGGCTTACCAGGAAGGTAAGTCTTGCGTAGGTATGTTCAGTTGTGTGAAAGTATTGTGCGTTACAACTACTATTAAGAATATCACAAAGAAAATTTTAAATAACGTGATTTGAATTTGTTGCTTCTTTTTCAATTCAAACTGTTGCGGGAGCGGTTACCATGACATTGAAACCCCTTTACCGCAAACGTAATTTAAAAACTCGACTTTATCGGCGAGCGAGAGTAGCGAGCGAGACAGTATTAGGGGTGGATAATGCAAAATCGGGTATATGTTATATATATATATATGTATGTATGTATGGATGGTACGTATGCTCTTTAAACGTGCGCGCGGAGAACGTTTTTCTCCTAAAAACACGGCTATTTAGGCTTGACTCCAGTTTATTCTGAAACTACAGCATTAAGCAAACCTTACTTTATACTTAAGCTCCAAAGTATGAGAAAATTCCTGCTAAAACGCTTGTTTTCAAGACACAAAAAGTTGATTCGACAGGTTACTATGGCATTGAAGACCCTTTTCCAGAATTAATTTCAAAACTTCGCCGTTTTATGGGGGGATACGAAGTGCCGGTTGTTGGTTGTCAAGAGCTGTTGGTAGTCAGAATGCCGTAGTATTAATGCTATGGAAGCTACTACTTCTCGAGGGAAGCTGAGTGAAGCTGAGATAAGTACGTAATTCCATATTTGTTAGCTAAATATGCAAAATTAACTCTGGCCTTTCTTTTTTGTAGCTAAGAGCTAGTCAGTGACTGGTAAATTCAAATAGTCAGATTGGCTCAAATTTGGTACTACAAAAGTTACCACTGCTCAAGAAAATGAGGTAAGAAAGTAATTTTGTATTTGTGTGCTAAAATTGATTGTCTTTTGTTTTTGTAGGTGTGAGCTTGTTGTCAAGAATTCAAGGTAATTCAGATGGTCAAAGTAACTTCAATTTGATACTACAGAAGTTATCAATACTCAAGAATGAGGTAAGTAGTAATTCCATATTTGTTGGCTAAAATTACAAATAATAACACTGGTTTATTTTTTATCGTAGCTGAGAGCTTGTTCAAGAGTTACTGGTGATTGAGATTATCAGAGTGGTTGATGTTTGGTACTACAAAAGTTACCATTAATCAGGTAAGAGAGTGATTTTGTATTTGTTTGCTGAAATCAAATGTCATAACTGCTATTATAGTGTTTGCATGAAGTAAGCTAAAAATAGTAACATTTTATGTTACCTAGCTATCAGGCTCGCTCGCCATTTGTGCTCAAGCACACCACTAGTTTATTTATTTATTGGCGAGCGAGCGAAGCGAGCGAGACAGTATTAGGGGTGGATAATGCAAAATCGGGTATATGTTATATGTATGTATGTATGGATGGTACGTATACTCTTTAAACGCGCGCGCCCGGAACTTTTTTCTCCAAAAAAACACGCTTGACTCCAGTTTATTCTGAAACTGCAGCATTAAGCAAACCTTACTTTATAATTAAGCTCCAAAGTGTGAGAAAATTCCTGCGAAAACGCATGCTTTTCAAGAAACAAAAAGTTGATTCGACCGGTTACTATGGCATTGAAGACCCTTTACCAGATTTTAATTCAAAACTTCGCCTTTTTTTCGGATAAGTGCGGCTTGTTAGTTGTCAAGAGCCACCTGTAGTCAGTACCAAGAGAGCTATCACTACTTCTGAAAAACGTATGTAAGCACATGAAGTATTAATGCTAAGGAAGTTACTACTACTCGAGGGATGCTGAGGTAAGTACGTAATTCCATATTTGTTAGCTAAATATGCAAAAATAACTCTGGCCATTCTTCTTAATAGCTAAGTGCTTGTTGTCAACAGTGACTGGTAAATTCAAATAGTCTCAATGACTCAAATTTGGTACTACAAAAGTTACCACTGCTCAAGAAAATGAGGTAAGAAAGTAATTTTGTATTGGTGTGCTAAAATTGATTGTCTTTTGTTTTTTAGGTGAGAGCTTGTTGTCAAGAATTCAAGGTAATTCAGATGATCAAAGTAACTTCAATTTGATACTACAGAAGTTATCAATACTCAAGAATGAGGTAAGTAGTAATTCCATATTTGTTGGCTAAAATTACAAATAATAACACTGGTTTATTTTTTATCATAGCTGAGAGCTTGTTCAAGAGTTACTGGTGATTGAGATTATCAGATTGGCAGATGTTTGATACTACAAAAGTTACCATTAATCAGGTAAGAGAGTGATTTTGTATTTGTTTGCTGAAATAAAAGGTCATAACTGCTATTATAGTGTTTGCATTAACTAAGCTAAAACATAGTAACAATATTTAATATTATGTTACCTCTAACTATCAGGCTCGCTCGCCATTTGTGCTCAAGCACACCACTAGTTTATATATATGTTTGGACGTAAGTATGTCATTTTGTACTTTGACCCTCCGTATTTTTGTTTTCGCTCGATGTTCGACCCCGTCCCAAACTTCACTAAACAGAATCCTCTGGTTTAGCGACCATTACCGTATCACCTTAGAAATTGAATTGTTTACGGTTTTGAATTGTTTTGCGGGTGCAGTTAAAACTAAAAAACTTATGGGAGCTCCATTTCTATTCGAGTTAGTGGCGGTGGTAAGTTAATTCGCTATTTGTCACAGTTATAAGCACTACTCAACAGCATTTACTAGACAATTCTGATTCATTGTCCACTAGACGAACCACGAAGGTAAGTCTTGCGTAGGTATGTTCAGTTGTGTGAAAGTATTGTGCGTTACAACTACTATTAAGAATATCACAAATAAATTTTTAAATAACGTGACTTGATTTTGTGCTTCTTTTTCAATTCAAACAGTTGAGGGGAGTGGTTACTATGGCATTGAAACCCCTTTACCGTATATGCGTAATTTAACAACTCGACTTTGTTTTAGTAGTTTGAATAACAATAGTGTAGTTTAAGGCTCGCTCGCCATTTGTGCTCAAGCACACCACTCTTGAGTGTTAGTTGTTAAAATCAAATTTAACAATAGTGTAGTTTAAGGCTCGCTCGCCATTTGTGCTCAAGCACTGTAGGTATGTATGTATGTATGGATGGTACGTATGCTCTTTCAACGCGCGCGCGGAAAATTTTCCCCCTAAAAACACGGCTTTTTAGGCTTGACCCCAGTTTATTCTGAAACAACAGCATTAAGCAAGCCTTACTTTAAACTTCAGCTCTGAAGTGTGAGAAAATTCCAGCGAAAACGCTGGACACAAAAAGTTGCTGACACCGGTTTCTATGGCATTGAAGACCCTTTTCCAGATTTAATTTCAAAACTTCTCCTTTTAATTAAGGGGGATACGGAGTGCCAGTTGTTGGTTGTCAAGAGTCATTAGAGTCATTGGTAGGCAGAATGCCGTAGTATTAATGCTAAGGAAGCTACTACTACTCCAGGGAAGCTGAGGTAAGTAGTAATTCCATATTAATTGTTAGCTAAATATGCAAAATTAACTCTGGCCTTTCTGTTTTGTATCTAAGAGCTTGTTGTCAACAGTGACTAATTGCTCAAATTTGGTACTACAAAAGTTACCACTACTCAAGAAAATTAGGTAAGAAAGTAATTTTGTATTTGTGTGCTAAAATTGATGGTCTTTTGTTTTTGTAGGTGAGAGCTTGTCATCAAGAATTCACGGTAATTCAGATAGTCAAAGTAACTTCAATTTGATACTACAGAAGTTATCAATACTCAAGAATGAGGTAAGTAGTAATCTATATTTGTTAGCTAAATATGCAAAATTAACTCTGGCCTTACTTTTTTGTCACCAAGAGCTTGTTGTCAACAGTGACTGGTATATTAAATAGTCAGAATGGCTCAAATTTGGTACTACAAAATTTACCACTGCTCAAGAAAATGAGGTAAGAAAGTAATTTTGTATTTGTGTGCTAAAATTGATTGTCTTTTGTTTTTGTAGCTGAGAGCTTGTTGTCAAGAATTCGAGGTAATTCAGATAGTCAAAGTAATTTAAATTTGATACCACAGAAGTCATCAATACTCAGGAAATTGAGGTAAGTAGTAATTCCATATTAGTTGGCTAAAATTACAAATAATAACACTGATTTTTTTGTTTATTGTAGCTGAGAGTTTGTTCAAGAGCTACTGGTAATTGAGATTATCAGAATGGCAGATGTTTGCTGAAATCAAATGTCATAACTGCTATTATAGTGTTTGCACGAAGTAAGCTAAAAATAGTAACATTTTATGTTACCTAACTATCAGGCTCGCTCGCCATTTGTGCTCAAGCACACCACTAGTTTATTTATATATATGTTTGGACGTATGTATGTCATTTTGTACTTTTTGACCCTCCGTATTTTTGTGTTTGCTCCGCGTTCGACCCCGTCCCAAACTTCACTAAACAGAATCCTCCGGTTTAGCGACCATTACCCGTATCACCTTAGAAATTGAATTGTTTACCGGTTTGAATTGTTTTGCGGGTGCAGTTAAAACTCAAAAACTTATGGGAGCTCCGTTTCTATTCGAGTTAGTGGCGGTGGTAAGTTAATACGCTATTTGTCACAGTTATAAGCCCTACTCAACAGCATTTACTTGAAAATGCATTGTCCACTAGACGAATCACGAAGGTAAGTCTTGCGTAGGTATGTTCAGTTGTGTGAAAGTATTGTGCATGACAACTACTATTAAAAATGTCACAAAGAAAATTTTAAATAGCGTGACTTGATTTTGTTGCTTCTTTTTCAATTCAAACAGTTGTGGGGAGCGGTTACTATGGCATTGAATCCCCTTTACCGCATACGTAATTTAAAAACTCGACTTTATTTTAGTAGCTTGAGTAGTTGTTAAAATCAATCGTTTAACAATAGTGTAGTTTAAGGCTCGCTCGCCATTTGTGCTCAAGCACACCACTAATAAAATACAAACTAGTGGTGTGCTTGAGCACAAATGGTTAGCGAGCCTGATAGTTAGGTAACATAAAACAAAGTATTGTTACTATGTTTTAGCTTAGTTCATGCAAACACTATAATAGCAGTTATGACCTTTTATTTCAGCAAACAAATACAAAATCACTATTTTACCTGATTAGTGGTAACTTTTGTAGTATCAAACATCTGCCATTCTGATAATCTCAATTACCAGTAACTCTTGAACAAGCTCTCAGCTACGATAAAAAAAATAAACAAGTGCTATTATTTGTAATTTTAGCCAACAAATATGGAATTACTACTTACCTCAATTTCTTGAGTATTGCTAACTTCTGTAGTATCAAATTGAAGTTATTTTGACTATCGTTTATTTTCGTTGTTCCTTTTCTGACTTCTATTGAATTCCCCTTGAATTTATTGTCATGTTCTACAAATTTCACTGTATCTTCAGAACATTTTGTTTTCTTATTAAGCATCGGCATGTTGTATTACTTTTCCCTTAATCTTCAAACAACATCTCCCAATATTTAGCAATAGCTGTGACAATTAATTAGCTAGATAACAGCTGGATAAATGGGCAAAGTAAACAATTACATCTCAATTACAAAATCAGGAAGTAGCCAACCATAGACTAAAATGTAGTATCTACAAGCTAACCTTCAAATTTTTATGAAGTAAGCATCTGATTTTTACTTTTAGAGCAGCCTTAAATTTCTTATTAGACTTGCCAGCTTAAATGTTACGGACAGAACTTCATAGAAGAGTAAACCTTCATTTACAACAATAAGACAAAAAATAGCCTATGTGACCCGTCTACAGGAAAATCGGGCACAACGTGGCCCCGATGAAAAATTTTTTTTTTACACTTGCACACTCCTTGGCCAGCAGATATTAAGCTCTCCAAGTTTTATCGCCGTAGCTTAAGCCATTCCCGCTATATATCACCTAACTGTTCCCTTCGTTAGGCTTATTTAATACAATTTTAAGAACTAAATCGATCTTTTTGCGACGTCTACGCATGCCGCGTTGTGCCCGATTTTCCCATAGACGGTCACATATATGGAAGCCCGCATGGCTTACCGCAAATAAGTGTAGCTGATAATTGAGTCTGCATATAATTGAGGACTTACGGTAGTAGTATTTATTGACTACTGTCTTATGATCATTATAATATTTCTTATTAACCAGTCATATTATACAATGTCCTTCAAAAGCTATTGTGCACCAGTTCTGTTCATGGTCAATTACTATCAAGCATTCATTTTACCTATTGTGCACAACCTGTAAGTTCTAGTGATCATATTCACTCAATTGTACCAAATTCATGTTGTATACCAAGCCAGCTGCATGTACATTGTATGCCCTAGGAAGGGCCCAAAGGTCCTTTTTTCAGATCATTTTTCAGATGAGTATTAGCCAAGTGTTGATGCAGTACATAGATAAAAAGGAAAAGATGAAGTAATAAAAGTATGTGTACAAACTAAATGCTTGTATATTTATGTGAGTGTGTGTGTGTGTGTTTGTGTGTTCATAATATTGTGTTTTATAGCTGCAGGACCACTTGCTATTAGTCCATTGATGCCATTTTATGAAGAAGCCAATGTGTCAGTAAAATGTGTAAATGCAAATCAGAGATTTCGAGGCAGTCCTCAATGGAAAGCTCCGGATGGCAGTAGTATTGGCTCTACAGATTCTTTTATTGCAATTTTAGTGATTACTGGAGTCACCAGACACCAGGCAGGAACATATATTTGCTATGTTCCTGGGATACCAGAAGTTCCTGCTGCAAAGTTTGAATTGGCATTGTAAGTTGACTAGACAAGTTCATATGCTCATCATAAATTAATTATATGCTGCATATATAATAAGTTCATTTGTTGATTTAAGTACTGTAAGCCATTTTGCTAAAAATGTTATCCAGATTTATGGTGTCTAGGCTGATTACTTAATATTGATAGATTCTCGATTTTAAGTACCCCATCATACAGTTTCGCTTGATATACTAACTTTCAAAAACATCTGCTATGAAATTTGGTGTACTCTTTACTTTAAAAATCTTTCAGGTATATTCTAAGAATTTCACAGTTTGCTTTACAAGATAAGCAGTTTATTTTGGTTTGAAAAAATTGAAATACAATTCAATTTGACTTGACATACAAACTTTGGCATACATTAAATATATTAAATCATCTCAGACAAGATCAATCACTTTACTTTTAAATTATGGTTCAAAATACTCTTTATTTCAACTCTTTACCAGACTAAAAGTTCAAATTTGGCCATTTCTTAGTAGCAGAGTGGTATTTTATTGGAAATTGTAGATAATGAGGTAAGAAAGCAATTATTTATTTGTCAGCTAAAGTTTTAATAGTCAACTGCTATATATTGTTTTATATGCCCTAAGCTAAAAAAATAATACTGTAGTTTTTTAGGCATGCTCGCTTAATATTTTGCGGTCAAGCACACTACTAGTTTTATATAGTATGTTTAATTATAAATAACTATGTATGTTTAGATATTCATGCAGACGGTCATATTTTGGAACATGTTGAGACTACAATTTATGGAACACTCACTTTGAATTTCAGTTACATTGGATTGCCTGCACCCAATATAACCTGGACACTCAATGGAATGCCTCTCAATGCTATATCTTATAATGGTCTTACCTTCAATTCTTCTATGACTGGTAATATCAATACATCTATTCTGACTTGGTTTAATGTACCTGATAACTCTGAAAGAAAATACTCTTGCAAAATTACTAACATTGTTGGCTCCATTCACAAAGTATTTAATGTTGCAGTAAAATGTAAGATAGATTTTGTGGAATTCATAGTTGCCTGTATTGTTTATGATATTTTATAATTGTGTGATAGCATTGAACCTTACCATATGGAGTCTGTCCTCCAATGCTATTAACATCACTTGGTTCACTCCTCAGACAGTCTATGGCTTCATTAGTTGTTATAGAATTTTATGTGTACAATTTGGGCACTAATGAAGTGGAATACAGTACAAAAACAAAAGCCATAACTTACTTTTTTATTAATGATGATAACATCTTTAGACCAAGTACCAAATACAGGTAATCAATATTGATGCTCAAATTGTGTTATTTGTTCGAATGCAATTTATCTTCTTTGAATTTTTCAGGATTACTATAGTTGCCATATCTATTTTGGATATTACTATTGAGGATATCCAAAATATTACCACTTTATCACTAGGTACGTAATTTATTCACAGAACGTTATGTGATAATTTGAGAATTTTTTCCAGATCAGCCACAACCTCTTTTGAATCCTCCCACTATTACGAGCTACATCTACAAATGTGACAGGATCTGAGAAAACAGCCCACTTGGAGCACTCCATCAACATTTTATTTTAGTATTTGCTATGTACTCCTTAAAATTTCCTTCAAAATGAGCCATAAATAATTAGCAGGCTATCAGTAGTTTTCGAGTTATGAGCCGTTAAAGTTTCGCCTGTTCTACCACGCTATTTCGGAAAAATTGAGAAAAACGCGTTTGAAAGACCGCAAGAGAAAGGAGTACGGCATTTTTAACGACACGCTCGCCATGAAATACTTGTCGTTGACACTTAAAATTTTGTCAGAAGGTAGGCAAAGGGTTTTAGATTGGTATGAACAAATAAAAAAAATTTCAATTTCTATTCCCAACTCGATGTTTTTGCCTGTATCTCAATTTCATGTTTTGCGCGAAGTGGGCTGTTTTCTCAGATCCTGTCACAAATGTTCTACTATCATGGGAGTTTCCAGGTGGCACTACTGTGAACTACTATCTAGTGCATATTAAAAACACAGATGAACAGATTGCTAATAATATGATAGTGGATGGAAACAGTCTTTCTTTAGTACTAGACAAACTATTACCTATTACCAGTTATGAAGTTATCATGCAATCAGTTAACAATAATGGACTCTCTGTATTTAGCCCATCTATTTGGTTCACAACTGCAAGTAAGTAAATGCCATTTCAGGAAAGTAATTTTTGAATGTTCATTCATTTCATTGTGGTGTAGGTATGCTATAGTTAGCATATGGATACCATCTATTGTTTTGTGACCATAAATCACTCTTAAAATAGAACTTATCATTAATTATGCTATTAAGAGTCAATTTTTACATTTATCTTTTAAATTAAATGTGTTCTCTCTTTCATGTTTTTTTATAACAATACAGAATTAACAGTTTTGGTTGCCACTGCGAAGTGGCTACAGTCTCACTCTCAACAGACCGATGTAAATTCTCTTTTTTTCAAAGATTCTTTTATCCATGGAGTTTTTTACCCTGCTAATTCATCACTTCAATTTATCTTTTAAATGTCTATTAGTTGCTCACTAAACATGCCTATAATGTATATTTTTAAACTAGTAATTGGTGCAAAACAACAACTATGACTGACGTTTTATTTCTCGAATTATATTTTTTTCCAGTTTTGTTTATACTCATTTCTTTACTTGCTACTCTATGCATAATCTATACATGTTTATTGCTGAACCATCTTCATCTTGCTAGCTATAATGTTTTTTTTAATAATATCCTGTGATCCAAATTACTGGTGATGTGCGAATTATTGTTTATGGGTGTTTAGGAGTATGCACTGAAGAAGAAATCAGATTTGGAGGAGGAAATTCATCCAGTGGTCTTATTGAGATTTGCCTCAATAGTGCCTGGAAAGAACTTTGTGATGATTCCAGGTATGGATTTTATACCACATTTATATGTGTAGACAACTGGGAAACAGCTCTATCGGTAAAAGTTGAATTATTGATGATATATTATACACCTAACTCTGTAAGCAGAGCTCAGTTGTTTTAGTCCTCTGGGCCAATAAATAACAACACCAAGCAATTCATTGTTATAAAAATACATTGTGTCTTCACAGAATGTGCCATAGGTTTCCACAGAAATCACTCAACCATTTTAAGATTTAATTTCTTTAAAAAATTATGGTTACTTTACAGTAGTTATTTGTATCAGTTTTGTTATGTGAATTATTATTATATAATAATGTGTTAAAATTTAAGGAGTATGCCGCCATGAAGGTAGTATCAGATTTGCCAGCGGGAGCCTGTCCAAGGATCATGCTGAGGTTTGCCACAATAATGCATGGAATACTGCCTGTGATGGTAATGCTGATACTCCGGTTTGTAAACAACTTGGTTTGAACATGGGAGGTAAAGCTATTTTTTAATTAAATAGACATAAATAATAATATTCGTGATTTTATATAGAAAACTTCCTAAGACAATTTTCAGCTCTTTATAAAATAAATTCAGAATTAGTAATTTATACATTAATTTTCCTGGTTGCTGGAAACTGAGTAACTTTACCTTTGTTAATTAGAAGTATTGAGAATATTTTGTTAAATAAACTTGCTTCATATGAGTTGTCTATCCCTGTGGCATACCAAAGTAGTTTCAATTATTAATTCCAATTGTAGCATTTGTGATTTCATTGATCATATTTTTGTTCAGTTATCTTATTATGCAGGTTGTTCAGTGGCAGCATTAACTTACATAATTGGAGTATCTGTTTTTGCTACCATCATTATTTATACTATAGTACTTCTAATTTTAGTCATTATGGTATTCTGTCAAACAAGAAAGAATTCCAAAAAGTAAGTTAAATTTGTTTTCTGTGTATAATTTAATGATTTTTATTCTCAACATTTAGAACAGAATTGCTGTAATTAGCATTATTATAAAATTCTTCTCATACTGCTTGATCTATTTTTCTGATTTTTAATATTAAAATGATTTAGTTTAAGGTTAATAACTAAAGCTATGTAATAGTTAGAGCATAAGCGCTTAGGTACTGGTGGATTTAGTGGGCCCTTTGTGCACTAAATTCACCAGTACCTAAGCGCATGCTCTAACTATTGTAGATCCCAGTTTCCACTAGCAACTTTGTTTATCAGCATTTTCGCAGGTGTGTTTCTGGCCCAAAATTAAAATTCAATTAAAATTCAATTGAAGCACACTGGCAAGTTTACTTTAGCATCGTAGCTGCCAGCTGTTATCTCCAGATCTATCTCTACCCTGGGCTGCTCTGTGTAAGCAGTTAAGCAGCTAGCGATGGTAAATTCCTGGGGGTCAGCAGGAGAGTTATCTGAACTGGGGCTGGTCCCATATCTGGGCCTCACATAACCTGGCCTCACATAACCCCTTTATACTTGGGCCTATTCTATTAAACTAAAACTCAAAAATAGCAATACCCCAAGGGTGGTTAGTATGCACAGTTCATATACCTAAAGGGCAAAAAATAGTGCACACACTTACTAAGTTAGTACACCTAGTAACAATATAGCAACGGGATCTAAAATACTGTTATATTGTCTTAATTCTCCCTTGAAGCTTGTTATAAGAAACAAGTTGTCTAAAAAGAAACAATTTCTCGAACTCTTTTTATACTTCACTCTGTGAGGAACATAAACTTGTCTGTTTGTGAATTATACCAGACTCCCAGCATATAGATTGTTGATTAAACCACTAACCCATTAGTTATTTACTAGTACGAAAATGAAATAATATGGTCCCTTATTAGATGGCATAATGAAAACAGTAGAAACAACCACAGCAACAATAAAAATTACTAGAATAAGTGTTTATAATAAGTACAGGAAAAATAAGGCACAAAGCGTGTGGACCCTAGCACTACCATGCACTATAGTTTACAAAGCAATGGGATGGGCATGCTCCCTGGCCCCCCACTTCTATTCTGTGGTGGTTTCATAATGAACAGGTTCAAGTAAAGGTAAACTGTAAAAAATTATTATTCCAGCCAAATGACTATAAAACATCGTTATACTTTATTAATTACATTATTTTCTTTGGATGTAATAGACTTAGTACTGAGATACCACAAAGTGAACAGTACTATGAATATATACTTAAAAGGTAAGGTATTTTTTGACATGCTGTATGGCTGAATAACTGTAACAATTAACACATACCATTACTGGTAGATGAATGATTTACCAACTCAGACATGTTGACAAATATAATATGTAAATAAATAACAATTCAACCATTGATGATTATTCAAATATATATTGGGTGTTCAAAATTTACTATTATAGTATTTGTGTATTTGTTTGCCAATTAATTAGTTATTCTATAAATGCATTATCATACACTGTGAGTTCAAGTTTATAACAAAAATATCTATTGGCATGTCAACCCATAAACTTATTATGTGATATTTTATTATAGGAGGACTAACCCAATTGATGTAGAGTCTAACTGGCCTATGGAATGAAGATACCTGAGTAAAGTATTTACTCTGCATTTTATGTGCTGGAAATTGAAATTGTTTTCCTTATATATGTACTTTATTGTTAACTAGTCCATAGCCAGTGTAGCTATGTGTGGGCAGGTAAGCTCCATCCACCACGGTATTGCTCTGACCACCACGACGTTGAACTGCCAGATGCCAGTACCGAAGTACCGGAAGCACGGTAGATCACCAGTGACTTCACCAATACGTAAAGCCTCTAGTGAATCGCTGCCACTTGAGACTCCACCAAGTAGCTGGCTACCCGCCCTGACTGTTAACTCAGGTTGTGGGAAAACAAGTTATGGGGAATCTGATGATACGCAGGCGTGTCGAGGGTTTTAAGCCAGAAGACACGCATGCACAGGGAAAGATGAAAAGGGGTCAAACTGGAAGTCCGGGGCACAACTCAAAACATGCATGCATAATACTGATGACGTGACTACATTTACGAATACACTCATGCACTGATGAATAAACTATGCTAATAAATGATAATAACGTTCAATATGACACACACACAAATGTTCAATATGACACACACACAAATGTTCACTGTTTGCTCTCTTCTCTCTTCTTCTTTATCTTCTCCTCTCTCTCTCTCTCTGTCATCTTTTCTCTCTTCCGCCCACACTACTATGCTTTCACTTTATTTCTGGATTTTGTAATGAAGAAGTTGCTTATAGGAAGTTCCTTTAGCTACATGGCTAGTAAGGTTGACTGGCTGTGCTGGAAAATTTGAGATCGAGAAAGTAGGAGCAATTACACAATATTATCACACCATTGTATGCATGTTGTGGGCTACTATAAATTCCAAAGGAGTCTATAAGTGGATGATGGGGAAATGGAGATATTACTTCATGGCGGCTGACCATTTTTAAATATCATGTATCTGACTATCACTGCACATAATTGCAATTTCTTTTTATTTTTATTTAAAAAAACGTACAATTGATATTTTTGAGTATCTGTGTTGCTTAGAACAACTTTGTAAAACTATGGGCAGGGCTATACCTATTATTTGACTGTTGCATAGTGGACTACCCCAATAGTGGACATACACCTACTACCGGCGTCGGATGCCCAGGTGTTCCCCCATACCAGACGTCCTCCCAGATGTTATGTCCTAGATTCATGTGTCCCCAGTGAGGCCACAAATCATTAGGCTAAAGATGTTTCACTGTCTAAATAGCTAGTACAAGCAAGTATTGCATTTAATGATGCTTACAGATAGGGTAAAATACTTACCATGCATGGGTTGAACTATATATAACTAAGGCTGAAGATAGTTTTAACACATTCACAAATTTTCCTATTTGAAAAGCCTTTAAGACTTGCACATTGTTTTATACATTATCTGTATAGTAATACTTCTCTACTGCATGCTCTTAATGGATTAATAATAAAATAATTATAACAGAACTCTGATATAATGTAGTCTTTGTTAGAAGTACAACTTTATAATTATGCATTCTAATAAGTGAGCACAAAAAATCTCTATAATAATTATACTCAATGAACTACAAAATATGATGCACATTTGAAGTTGAGGAAGCATCTCAAATTTGCTGTGCACAAGTGCCCAGTGATTGCAGAAATATTGCTAGGAGGAGGCACCGAACAGGTTTCACGATAATTGCTGCAAAAACAAGCCAATAGATATAACAGCTGGTCATACCCCGAACAAAAGATAACAGCTGTTAAACAGTGCTAAGTGTAAGTTAATAACTAGTACTAAACACTTTGGAGAGTTACATGTAATTTCTTTGGACTATAATTGATATAATTGATATAATTCTACTGGAAAAAATGTGATTAATATATTATGCATGTTTTTAAATTATGTACAGTATTTAATCACTTCAATTATACCTAAAAATTCCGATTTGTTTAATTTAATGTCATGATTGCACTCATTCAACATAGGAATAATAATAAAAGGCCCAAACTAAATCATTGTTTTGTTTGTAATTAAATGAAGTGAAGAATTGAAAAGTCTATACCTGCAAAGATGAGATGAAATTAACATATAAGGTTTGTATCACCCAGTAGAGCTACACTAGCCACTTGCTATGTTGATGAATGCTTTCTAATTTACTTTCAGCCATTATGTTAACACATGTCTTTACAATTATATCCTAGCATTTAGCTGCATACAAATTGACGTAGAGGTGGTATTCAAAGTGCTTAAGAGCTGCCACAATGGCTAGGGACTCCAATTCAGATACTGAATAATTTCGCTCAGCAGGACGAAGTTGCCTCGAAAAGAAACCGACCGGAAGTTCTTGACCATCTCTCACGACGTGGAGACACGCCCCGACACCAACACCAGAGGCATCCGTGTACAAAACAAAACTATCATGACTATTGGGTATAACAAGTGTGCAACACGAACATAATAATGATTTAAGCTTAAGAAACTTACAGTTCATCTCGTCAGACCAGACCACCCGGAGAGGAGCCTTCAGGGAAGTAGCCGGAGAGAGAGAGCTCGAGCATTCAGCAAACCCCGGAATGAATTTCCGATAGTACGAAAAAGCGCCTAGGAACGATCTGAGCTGTTTCTTGCTGACAGGCCTGGCAAACTCTGACAATGACTTGACTCTCATCTCAGGTACGGCTAACAATCCACTACCAATCACATGACCAAGATACTGGAGATGTTTTCTCCCAAACATGCACTTTTTAAGTTTGACAGTTAATCCCGCCTCACCCAAACAGGAAATGACAGACTTTATATGACTTAAATGACTAGACCAATCGGGACTGAAAACTACAATGTCATCAATGTAATTACTACTAAAGTCACTGACTGGTTTCAAAACATTCTCAATGGCTGACTGAAAAATTGCGGGCGCATTTTTCAGCCCAAATGGCATCCTAACATACCGAAATTTCCCAAAGGGACAGACAAACGTAGTCATCTCACTGGAGGTAGGGTCCATAGCAAGCTGGTGAAATCCAGCTGTGAGGTCAAGAGTACTGAGACACATACAGGGGCCAACTCGTTCTAAGATCTCAGCTAGTGAGGGTAACCAATATCTCCTAAGGGGGGTGATAGCATTCAAGTGACGGAAATCTACGCAAATTCTAATACTTCCGTCTTTTTTACGCACAGGTACTAATGGACTAACCCACTCCGACTCAGACTTAACAATTATACCTTGACTTATCAGCTTATCCAATTCCTCTTTTACAGCATTCCTTATCCCAACAGGTATTTGTCTAGGAGGTTGGCTTACTGGGGCCGCGCCATCCGCCAGGAGGATGTGGCAGGTACCAGCCCTCAGCAGACCAGGGGTATTACTAAAATGGACACTTACTTCTCTTAGGACACTATTTAGCTCATTCTGATTATACCCTGGACATTTGTCCGTACCGAGCTGAACTTTACTAGACAACAAATCATCTGGAATGCCCTGTTCCTCAGCCACTAACGTAACTGAACCAACTGAAAGGGGCCTGGGGGTATAAACCTTCAAGTTATCCCTGTGTGACAACCGAACTGGGGTGATCATCACCTTTACTGATCTTGTAGGATACTTTGCTGGGTCTTTCTACAACACGATAAGGGCCATCCCAGGCTGCTTGTAAGGCAGCTTTCATCCCGGGAATCCTCATAAGAAAAGTGAGCCGATCTCTAAGGGGCTATCACTCTTGTGCTTGTTAAAGGCTAAAGCACGTTTACTACTGGACTCTGACTGGTTGCTTACAGCAAGATCGTGTATTACTGCAAGACGGTCATTCAAACTAAGGAGCCAGTCATCAACTCCCATCATCTCAAAATCTCTATCTACCCATCCTTTGTAAAGGATATCCAAAGGGCCTAATACGTCTCTCCCGTAAACAATACAGTGTGGGGAGTAACCAACGTCCCTATTAGGGACTTGCCTAAGAGCAAAAAGCGCAAGGGGCAGAAAATCCACCCAATCTGAACCTGAATCAACTGCCTTAGAGAGCATGGGCTTCAGAGACCCATGTAATCTCTCAACCACCCCGTTGGATTGAGGGCGGTAAGGGGACGTAGCTATGGTATCTATGCCAAGTGTTTCACATACGCCAGCCATTAACTTTGACAAAAAGATCGTGCCACGGTCAGATAAGACACGGAGGGGAATACCATATCTACTAATTATTTCAAGGAAGCACTGGGCTGCCTCTGTGGCTGAAGCTGACCTCATAGGAATGGCATCAGGCCATCTGCTGGCCAAACACACATACGTGAATAAATACTTGGCTCCTCTCCTGCCTTTAGGTAAGGGGCCGACAAGGTCTACGCACACACTCTCAAATGGTACACAAACTATATGCCTTTCAATCATTTTTGACTTTTTGTTTCCAGCACTATTCACACGCAAGCACACATCACAGGACTTAACGTATGAAACAATATCACTGTGGACGTTGGGCCAAGTAAAACGTCGGCCAATCAAGCTTCTCATTCCTCTCACACCATTATGGGAGGATTTGTCATGGGCTAGAGTCAAAATCTTATCCCGATAACACTTGGGCACAACTATTCTGGTAACTGGTGAATCATCCATCAACACTGTATGGACAAGTAAACCATCTTTATATGAATACCCATTAAGATCTTTGTTACCTAGGTCTCTGTGCTTGGACAAGGACTCGTCTACGGCTAGGGCTTGCTTCAGGCTATCAACACCTTCAGCTAGCTCTGGAGGTGCTAATTGCAGCTCATCTGCAGGACTACTGCAAGACTGAGGGGGCGTATCTACACCAGGTTGGGGTTTGGAATTACCAAAATGCCCATCACTATCTGCACACACAACACCAGCTCCACCCTCCAATACACCAGACACCTCAAGAAGCTCATCACCAAACGCAACTCTATCAACATGCCCATCACCTACTTGCGGAGGGGCGTATGAAACGTCAATTGCGGCCAATCTTTCAAACTCAGAATTGCTATCATCATACAGTTGAGGTTTAGCTTCAGACTCATGCACAACATTCTCATTCAACTCATTCTCTCTGAAACTCTTAGACATGCTTCTAGTCACAACTCTCACATTCTTGGTCTCATCCTGGATAGCAGCAAGAGTAGAGGAGGGTGCAGAAGCCTCCTCCACAAGACTACCAGAGCAGGCATCCTCCTGAGAGGATGGCTGGATGCTACGGGTATCACGTAGTTGCCCCACCCCCAAGCCTGAAACAGACTTAGAGGCGGCATCCAACATGAGATTCTCAGCCGTGTCTGCCTCCATAGGTACGGCAAACAACACAGCACCATTCAAATTATCTTTGGGAGCAACTGCCACCCTAGAAGCAAAGGTACGACCCTTGAAAGTGAAATCAACGACTGCAGTCTCCAGGTTAACAGGGCGACCATCCCAACCTTTAACAACTACCATTTCACCAGTGAGCTGATCATCAAAAACTAGACAGCCCGGAACAATAGAAATTTCAGCACCGGTATCTGGAACAATTTTGCATTGCGTGCCATTGACAAAACCTGACACATGAGGGGCACCATTCTGAACAGAAACCCAGTTTGTATTGTATGTCTTCCGGTTTCTCACACCTGCTTTATTCCCGGAAATAGACCGACCATCAGAACTATTACCATTGTTATCAGATTTCTTGGTTGGGCAATCAGGGGACTTGTGTCCCGGCTCCTGACACGTATAGCAAATAATGGAAGGTTGTCTACTATTAAATGAATTAATTGGTCTCGAAACATTACTTCTACATTCATGTGCCCGGTGACCTAACTTATGGCATTTGAAGCATTCAACCGGGCCAACTGATCTATTGGACCTGGAATGTCTATCAGCCCCAGAGGTTCCATCAGAGCCAGTGGGATTGATTGACATGGCAAAATCATGGAGGTCATGAATAGACGATATTTTACATTGATCCATCAATGTCCTCTGTGTAGGGGACCTGGACGCACGATACGTAGCGGACATAACAAACAAAGCCAAATCATCCATTGAGGTACAAGTAGCCTGAATAGACTCCATTAAAACTTTCAAGTGTGAGTAAGTCTCTAAAGGAGACATTGATCTAGTGTCATGAGCAAAACTCGAAGTAAGTTTAGCACCTAAAGCAACACGTCCAGCACCTAGAGATTTTATAAGTGTTTCTCTCAATCGGTCATAATCACAATCTTCTCGACCTAGTCCAGATATAGCATCCAAAGCCTTTTTAGTACGAATTTTTGAGAAAAGCACCATTTTCCACTTAAGCCTTGGGCAGCCAAAATCGGTGAGGTCTGCCTCAAGTTTGCGTATGTACGCGCCAATATCCATATCATCTTTATAATGACCCAAATCCCTAACATCCCTAGACATCTCAGATACATGAAACTCATCCCCATCAGAGACACTACTAGCGCCACGTCTAGGCTGGAAGGAAGCCAAAAGTTGTGAAAACTGGGATTGGGACATCACAACGGGAGGTTGATTCTCTGCCATCTCACAATCACTAACACTTCCAGAATAGCGTAAAGTATTATCACTATCAACAGGTTCACCAAGGATATCAAAACCAGTACTTCTAAAATCACTCAAAATGTTATCAACACACGGCCTACTATTCACACTCACAGACTTGCGTCTCACTGTTACAGGCGAAACCAACTGGGGAGGGGAAATATCACTAACAGTAGCTCTATCAGACTGAGCCAGACTATCTGTCACACTAGTATCTGAGCACACAGTTGTACAAGAGGCTGGGGTAGCAGAGCTATACTCCGGCAAACTATTATCACTACTAGGCGTGGGGGAATGACCCACAGCACTCAAACCTGTCACTGGCCCCGACGACTCCGACTTATCAGAGTTCAATACCAAGGGTTGCTTCCTGCTCTTACACCCTCTATGCAGCCGCTCCCTCTGGCTCATCCAAGTGATCCGTAGAGGAGATGACCTGCAGTGACACACAAAGTAACCAGAAAATTGATAAAGCCAAAGGTACAAAAGATAAGCAACAAACACTATGCTGTAACGAACACAGAGTGACAATCCAAATAAAACCAAGTACAAGTACAAGTACAAAACTCAATCAGCTTCTAAGACTGCAAACAAGAATAAAGTGATGAAAAACACGAAACACGATCAATACCAAACAACTAGTGATAACACGGAAAATACACAAGTGAACTTAGCTAAATCCAATTAAGATGACAATGTTCCACGTGGAGTGCGCTCCGATTGGGGAAGAAGAAAGATGATAATGGCGATCCTGGGGTTAGTAGTGAGCGAAATCGAGCCGCGAAGTTGCTGAGTATAAAATCAGGCGTTAGCAGCAGACAGTCACACACGTTAGGCCAGGGAGTACGCACAGTCAAAGTCAATCCGAGTATTAAATCGGTACAGACAGACACAGCAGGGGTAGCACACACTCGATAGGCGAAGGAAGAATACGTTTCTCCACCACTGCCACCAATTGTGGGTCGACGGTCAATCACCGCGATCACCAAATACTAGCCGACTCTCCGTAAGCTAATTAAATTGGTAAGCCGCCAGAGTTAGAGGAGATTACGCTTTACTCGTACACTCTGGGGCTCGCTGCCACCAGAGTTCCAGTTAGCTAGCCTGCCCTTCCCTGAGGATTAAATCAGTTGGGGTTAAGACGAACTTATGGGGAACTGATGAAACGCATGCGTGTCTAGGGTTATATATACCGAAGGACACGCATGCGCAGGAAATAATGAAAATGGTCAACCGGAAATCCGGGGCACAAATAAATTGACAAGCGTATACTTATTTGAAATAACTCACACTGCTAATAATAAAATGTTCTGATGATACACACATAAATGTTCTGAAGTTCTATCTTTGTCTTCTCACTCTTCTTCTCTACTTCTCGTCTCTGTCTTCCTCTATATTTCTGTCCCTGTCTCCATTCTCTCTCATCACTCCGCCCACAAGGACACACTAACATTTAAAAGTAGTTTGAATGATAGGTTGGGTCAGGTTAATGGAAAATTGGATATGTTTTTAGCATATTTTGTTAAACTAGAATATTAATACATATTGAAATAATAATCATATTTTTTCATACTTTATTTCGTTTTACACTATCGTTTATCTGAAAACTTATGTGCTTAACCATCTTAAGATGTTAATGATTAAACAGACTACGGCTGTATAATGTAATTATGGGCTCACTCTATTATTATGCGTGAAAGACCTTAGAACGGAAGTATCAAAGTAATTGCATGACAATTGTGGATTTTGTAAATGATCATTTATCACATTGTTTAGCAACTGGGACAGTAAAACCAGAGGCAAAGGAAGTTGCTTTGAAGGGAGAGGCACAATGTACCACAAGTCTGTTTTCTCTCAAGTTAACTACTTGTAATTCATGAAAAAATATATAACTTCATATTAACTAAGCTACATAATAGTCTAAAGTTATATAGAAATTGAATGAAAGTTGAAGTTGAAATTAGTAATGTCTGTCAGTTTAATTGTTTGTTTTATCTTGGTGAATATTTATCATCATGTCATAATGAAGTACTCAATTCAATGAGGACCATCAATTTATATTTCTTACCAAGAAGCTAAGACATTTGATTTGTCAAATTACAGCTACAAGTACAAACTGAGCTCTGTAATCATACTGGTATGTGATATGCAACATATTTACAATTTGAATTTAATTTATGAGCCAATGCAATTCAATGCTTAAATCTGCAAGCTATGTTCACCCCTGAAGCAATAAATTTCGGGGGCCAGTGCTTCCCCGGCTCCCCACTTCTATCATTCCTGAGTAAAATTATAAGTTCATATGTAGTCAATATACATAGAGTAATTTGATTATTTAGAGTACGAAAGTTTTCATAGTAAAAAACAAACAAACTGTTGTGTAGCCATTAAGTACCTATGTATATTCTGACATGTAATGGTGATATGAGAGAATCAGGTTAATTTTTTTTATCTATCTAGTATAAATTTCAACAGACAATAATTTATTTCTATTCTCAATAATTTAAGTACAATTTATTTTAGATTAATAAAACCTATGTAATTTTAATTATTTCTATAAGTACTTTAGATTATTTATCAAATGCATGCTATATTATGCTACTTACGTGTACAATTCACTCCTACATCTTCAAAATGGTTGCAATTGTGATGTCCAAGTGGGCTGCAAGTAACATCATCAAGCCATTATGGTATTATTTCCAGTAAATCCATAATACAAAGCAGTTGCACCTGTCATTATATAAACACAGTTCAGAGGCAGTTCCTGTGTTAATGATCGCAAGTGGTCAAATGATATATAGGTCAAAACTTATGAAATGGTTTTAAACATAGAAATGATTTAGGCATTGATATATAAATGAAGAGCATAATTATCATGTAGAAACATAAAATTATATTGTATGTTATAATTTGTCAATGCACTTGGTTCTAGGATGGGCCATGGCCCAATTAGTCTCCCCCTGGATCCTCCTTGGCTCTTACTGTATATAAGAGTTCAAGTAGAATAATTATTTTATTGACAATAATAGCTACATTTTAATCATAATCATACTAATACATTTATTATCCTATGATTGATTTTTTAAATGAACTTATGTATGTGCTTAATTATTATGTGATGTGCATCCATTGTAAACCAGGCTTGAATCTAGAATTGCTAAATATAATGTATTTAAAGTAATACCAAATTATAGAGTGAACAGTTAGTTAATGTATTTGTTTTCAGTCCATCTCAATAATTTAGTAATGAGGTTCTACCTGTTAGTCCTTGCCAATTCCACCCCTTTCCCCTCCTTCTCTAGCATATGTAACAAATATATACACAAATTTTAAGTCAATATCCCATGCTCCTAGAGTACTCAAAATATATACTTGTACCAAAATGTCTCAGAGCCATAAGCTTAAGGTAATAATATCTCTATGTTATGTTGTTCACTGATGTTAGTAGTGTGTTCAAAACTCAGTGTAAGCTAATTTTACAGTCAATTCAATGTGAGAAAGTAAAAAAAATTGATTGGTTCTGTTCTATGTTCAATTAAAGCTTAACTTTTTGCATGTTATAACTTCTGGTAAAAGTCCACGTTAAGGGTCAACAAGGTGATACAATGAACACGATATAAACAGTAAGATAACTGGTAGGCATGCTACTGGTTAAGTTTTAATTAAGCATACATTGGCTGCTAGAACTGATAAAATTTGCTTTAAACAGTCTAACTGCTATTAAGTCTAACTATTTTCAAATGTAAATAATGATACTCATGAAATACAGTCATTTGATTCTTGAAATCATAATTGTAGATCATTGCTTCATTTCCATCTTCATATTGTTTTAATGTTGTGAAGTAATGTGCTATCAATAGAAATAGAAATATAATAATACAATACCTTCAGATTTGAAACCAAGCTGTTTACAAGCTACTGCAGCATCCATATCATAAAAGAAATCATCACAGACTGTACCCCATTCATCATTGTGGCAAATCTCTACACACCCAATTCTATTTGAGTTTCCTCCAGCAAGTCTGATGTCTCCTTCCTCACATATGCCTATAGGTAATATAACACAAAATATGGAAGTAATACTCTTTCAACTATGTAAGGAACTATTTAAGTGATGTGTATATATATTATTGTCTTATATTTATATTTTCCATTGTTTTTACATGATTTTGTTTGTGACAAAAAAAAACACCCCATAATACTTGGTAACTTCAATGTTTATTGTCTTTCATTGTTGCAATGTGGCCATGTTTTAAAACAGTAGAGTAGCTATCATTTAAAAGGAAAAATTGACTTTGTTTGAATATAAAATCCTTATACATCAGCTTCTTAACAAAATGTCATTGTGCTAAATTTTGTTAACGTAAACAAAACATTTTGAAAACAAACCATAATTATTTGTGGCAACACCTCATGAAAGTTAGTTTGCAGAAGTACAAAACAGTAAAGTATAAGTAATTACATCGGTAGCTTGTAGGTGAGCTTCACTCGACTCTGTCTATCTCAGAAAACATACACTAGTATAAACATTCCCTACAGGTAAAATATATTGCATTGATGCACAAACACAGGAAGTACACCGATTATAAATAAATGGATTTTGGAATGTTGCTTGGGTAGGAAGTTATAGTTATTTGTGTTAGACAAAATAATATTATATTGAAAATAACATTATTGTATTACTTCAATATTTTAAGGTGTCTTTATTTTGCAAAGGGTATTTTAAAAGCTATACTATTTTATACCTGTAAATAGAGCCAAATTTAGAAAGTGCCGTCTTGATACATTATATGAACATTTAATTAACTTTCACATGTTTGAGAGGGTAATTGTACTCACTTGTACATCAGTCAGTCTATCACTCAACAACTATTGTACTGAACAATTTAAGCTTAACCTTTGATTCTATTTAACCTCCAGCACCTTTCTATAATGTGAATCACATGATCACTCACAGAATCCGAAAAAATTAAAGTATCATCCAGTACAATCCTTCAACACTTTTGCCATAATCTTCTGAAAAATTGCCGAAGCATTTTTCAAGCCTAATGGGAGAGCTTTAAATCGAAAATTGCCCCAGGGGGTCACAAAAGCAGTCAAATCATGAGATGACTCAGCTAGTGGCACCTGATAATACCCTATGATCAGATCCAACTTTGAAAGCACATTGGATTTGCCAATCTTGTGGAGCATGCCATCTAAACGAGGTATGTGGTACTGAATCTGGGGAGTGACTTTATTCAAACCACGATAATCAACATATAACCTCACAGCATCATCCGGGTTAGGGACAGGAACAATTACTCCAAGGGGAGTCTGTGTCTTCTACCCATCCTTGAGAGACTAGTTGCTCAACAGCTACCTTAACCTTCTCCTTTATTGCATCAGGCACATGGTATGGCGTAAATGATACTGGTTTTGCCTCATCCTCCACTCCAATACAAGCTTCTCCACCATTATACTTTCCAACAGACCCATCAAGAACATCACCAAACTCACTTAAAACAACATCAAGCTCACCAGACATGTCAACATCTCCTACCAGGGAGACATTACTCTTGTCCAAACCTGGACCATCAGTTAAAACAGTGACTGCACTAACACTAGCGACTCTATCGACATACAACTTGGCCAAATTAATGTGAATAATTTTGGTTTCTTGTTCTCCACATTCCTCACTCTAAAATTTACTTTACTTAACTCTTTTCAACAATGAAAGGCCCCTTCCAGGCATCCTCAAACTTAGAACATTTGCCAGGAATCCTGACCCAAACCTTATCACAAACATTTAACTTCCTCTCACTCTTCCCTCTATCATAGTTCTCCTTCCTCTTAGCACTCTCAATAACACTCCTATCTGCTGCCCAATCTCTTAATACTTCCAATTTCTCTGCTAACTTATTGGCCCATTCACTAGTATTCAATCTATCAAAACTCTTCAATCTCCATCCACAATATAAATATCAAGTGGAGTTCTCATGTTATGACCCCAAATCAATTTATAAGGACTGAATTCAGTGGACTTACAGGGGCATTTGCATTGGAATCTGATCTACCCAATTAAGACCAGCAGCAACGGCTTTTCAAGCATTCCTACTAAAGTGGAATGCATCCTTTCCACAACCCCATTGCTTTGAGGATGATATGCAGTAGTATGAACAAGATTGTTCCCAATATAATACCAAGTTCCTTCATGAGTTCACCTGAGAACTGCTTACCATTATCCGACACAATTTGGAATGGCAGGCAAACACACCAATTAAAGCATCTGCTACAGACTTAGCAGTGATAGATTTAAATCAGGCCATCTAGTGGCCATACAAATCGTTGTCAAAAGGTACTGACATTTATTTCTACCCTGTGGTAACGGTCCAACAATATCTATTGCTCTTCAAATGGACCACAGACCACAATCAATGGCTCAGTCAAATGGTTTGTGGTTATCATCAGTGAAGTTGTTTTTACCAGGAAGCCATGATCCCAAATAGCTATTATTCTTATGGAAAATAGTTTTAATTCACAAATGGTTGTCACAAACTTTACCACAAAAGAATAACAGTCCATATAAAGCTCACATACATATGTTTGTTAGCAGTCTGCTAAAATAATTTGGTTGAAAGGGTACATTCAAATAGACTAGCAAATATAGTCAGGGCAGTGCAAATTTTGTAGTGACTTTGTTATACGTAAATGTGTCACACACTCTCTTACCACACTTCTCCCTTCTCCCCCCTGTCCCCCTCCCCTCCCACCCTGCCCCCTCCGTCCTTAATGCAGAGGGGTAGGAAGATAATTTCAGGTGGGGGGGCACCGGTCCATCATAGCTTACCATAACCCTTCCCCTTTCCCACTTGAAGTTTAATATTTTATTGAGGATATATTGAATGATCATCTGCATCACATAAAAAAAAAATGTTTTTTAAATATTTCCAAAATAGTTAATTCTTCTTTGATTAACAGAAATGAAATCTTTAGCGACCTTTTCTAAGTTTATTCCATTAGTTCTTGCTGTATGAATATAGAGCAAAAACAGATTGTTAAGCCTACAATGTGTCATTGTGCTTCTCAAAAATGTCTTCAGTCTCCTCAAGGAAGAAAATGACCTTTCAGCAGTTGCACTTGTTATTGGAAATGTGAAGAAGATCTTCAACACCTTATTTACTTCACTTAGCACATCCTTGTATACAGCACTGTGCTCCATAGCTTCAGCAATTGTTCTCACATGAGTCACTTTCTTCACTGGAAGGCTATCTTTAAATGCAGTCTTTATTAGGTCTGGAAGCATTGAAAGATGAATTTTGAAGCGTTCACAATTAACATCATCTTTGAGATAGCTAGTTACATCATCAAAACCAGTGTAGCTTTGTTTACCATTACAAGCATCTAACAGTAACTGCTCTATATTCTTGATAAGATAAAGATCAGATTGGTCAAATCTTTTTTCTATTTCACCAGCTGCAAGCTCCATAACTTCAAAATAGAAATGCCGATATCGATCCTTAGGAACCAAATAACAATGAGGACTTGTACCCTCATCTAATCGTCTAGGCATCTTGCGATTCCTTGGAAGCTTGGGTCCTTCAGTTAAAGAACTGGACTTCTCTAACACTTCTTCATACCAAGTGTTAAATTTTGATTCAGTTCGTAAAGATTTCAAATGGGAAATAAGTAAAGTTGCACCACTAGTTGCTTCCTGGATAGTAATATTTTTAGCCTGTAGATTTGTAGAAAACTGTTCTGCAGAAGAAAATACAAGTAAGGCAAGATTAAAGCCAAAATATATATCAAATGATTCCATTCTAGAGTATCCCATGAGCTTTTGCGGCATAATCATCGTGGCCTTCTTGAATTTCATGCAGTGCTTCTTTCAGCAGTTCATAGTTATGCAAAACACTCTCAATTGAACCACTTCTAACTGTCCACCTTGTTGGACACAATGTCCTTAAAGAAGGAGCTAGTGGCTCACCACCAGTTTGTATAGCAATTTCTTTTCGCAGCCGGTCAAAAAGAGCTTGCCTTTTTGGAGAAAACTTTATTAGCTGCACAAGTTCATATATAAGTTCCATAACATTGCGCACTAAATCACACTTTTTAGCCACTTCTTGTACACACAAATTTAAGCTATGAGCTAAGTCAAATGGTTTGTGGTTATCATCAGTGAAGTTGTTTTTACCAGGAAGCCATGATCCCAAATAGCTATTATTCTTATGGAAAATAGTTTTAATTCACAAATGGTTGTCACAAACTTTACCACAAAAGAATAACAGTCCATATAAAGCTCACATACATATGTTTGTTAGCAGTCTGCTAAAATAATTTGGTTGATATTATTAAGGGTGCTGGGACAACTCCCACGCAAATATTCACAATAATTGGATTTTGGTTGCTAGGGATTACTAACTTTTTTCTTAGTGTTTGTAGAGCTCCAACTAAGGGTGGATCCTAAAGAGTACTGCTAATGGACTAACTAAATAAAAAGAACGGGCCTTGGGAGCTTGTTTCGTTCAAGTTACGAGCTCCTCAGCCTCAAGTATATAATCCACAACTCCTCCGCGGGTGCCGTCGCTGACGAGCCCATTCTTGGTATACTGCTACATTTGTTGATTGTCTTCAAAACCTTCGTTGTACTTTTTCTCAATTCTGCTTTGTTTTGTCTAGTTGATTGTGCTCATTTGATCCTCGCGGCAGCGCGCCCGAATTTTTTTCTTTCAAAAAAAATCGCAACGAACATTTGGTAGCTAAGGTCATAGTCAGCCTGTGTACGAAATTTGGAGTCTTTTCTACTCGTAGTTTCTGAGAAGAAACACAAAATAGACTCCAGGACTAAAAATTAGTCTACGCGATCTTTTGGCAGAGACTTGATTGCATTCAAACCACACCCACAACAGATTCAATTGATTCCGCGGGAAAGTGAGTTCCAGGTGCTCTCTAACTTTCGGGCGCCTACCTGTTAGCAAACCAGTTTTCTGGCCGCCTGTCCTTATCGATGATAAGCCCTACTGAAACGAGTGTGAGGAGATTATTGTAGCCTTGTTAATAGTGTTTTTCTCGGCATGGTCAGGTAAGGGAAGCCTTTTATCAAGCTAGCTAGATGCATATTCAGTGTGTGTATGTACCTGTAATAGATTAGTGAACCATTTTTGCTGCTGGAAAACTCTACAGTTTCAGTTTGTGTACAGTTTTCTGTACTTAGCTATTCACTTCATTTGTTTATTCATCCTTACTTAGCTAGCTAGATCACAAAATATTCATCTAGCTATATTATTTAGCTGGCTATTTCAAAATATTTTTTATATAAAATAAGTATCATTATATTATATACATTCATAAAAATTATCACTGGTCATCACAATACTGTAAAGTAAAAAAATTAATGAGTGATATATCAGGAAGAAGTTTTGCACAAGAATAAAAAATTAAAATAATGGAGTCATTAGTGAGGTATTATTTACCTGTCAAGGCTTGGAGACAATCTGGGAGCTAGTGTCTGCTCTAGGGAGAAACAATACTGATAAAGTAAGCCAAGAAATACAATATCAAACAGCTGCGCTTTTTACAACTTATAGCGGGGGCGGGGCCTCGGTTAGTTTTATCAATTGGTGGGCGGGAAGCTTTGAATTACCCGCGCTAGCTAAGTTAGCGGTCGTTTTTACTATTACGAGCAAGGCGGATTTTTGTGGTTATTTGTAGTGCGTGCGGGTGCGCGCGCGTTGCTATGTCCCAGCACCCTTAATAGCATGCGTTGCATTAGTTATGTTGTTACAGAAATAAGATGATTGCTTTAAAGGGAGGGTAGGCCACACGTTTACTATTGGGAGTGAGTAAGGGCAAACAGAAAGTTCACATAGATATCAGGTGATTTACTTAGATAGTTCACTATCAGAGGTTTCACTGTATGCTCGCTGGTGCTGAACTGCTGCATGGAAGTCCTCATACTGCATATGAACTGATTGCACATACATAATTTATTTGTTGCATAATGCAGTTTTTGGCCACTGTAGTTGCTATACTTAGTATTGTATGTGTACTGTACAAACTAATGTATATTATTATAGCTGTACCGGGTATATGCATTTACAGTGGAACCACCAGCCAATAGTGAACTCTGTAACGAGCAACACTATGCAAATACTTGGATATACCAGTGTATAGTCATATACTTTTGTTATACACATGAAATACTCCAGTGACTTTATCTTGTTTACACCAGTGAATATCTGTTGTGACAGATTGTAATACTGGAATATACTGTGTGTATTACTTTACACCAGGTGTATACCAAACTATATGTGTACTAGATGTGTTGCTGGAGTATACCCTATGTATTCATGATGACATATAGCATTCTTTGACAGTAATGCTGTTTTATTAAATAAATTTCTCAGCTGGATATTTGGTAAAAAAAATTAATAAAAAAAAGTCTAAAAAGTTCTAAAGAGTTCAATGCTGACAGATTGACTGACTGACAGATTGACTGACGATTCCACTATCCAGGGCCATGTTTGATGTGCCGTCTGTCACCATCCCGAGCTACAACTCTGGTTTCTGTCACAGCTGCAGTCATCAAAGTCCCACTCTGACTTTTCACCTTCTGCCAATAGGTTTCTGAGGGACAATTAAAAAATAAAAATAAAATAGTGGCTGCAACAATACCCATTAAAAATAAACCTGGTTAACAATAACACAATAAAAAATTAAAAATGTTTTTTCTGTAAATTACACCTTCATGAGAGAAATAACATGAGATAACTTTAAAAAGAAGTGTCAATCCACAAACAACACAATCATCCCACACAACTTCAATTCTGACAAAGCATAGCTACGGGTCTAATCACCACGACAAACAAACGGCCACAACAACAACAATAACAACAAAAAACCAAAAAAACAAGAAAAAAAAAAGTCATATAGAGTAAGCCACCTATATCCGGTACCTTTTATCCACCATCCCGGTCCTATCGACTGGCATAGTTTCCGGGCATCATGCATGGAAATTATTTATTATCAACTGGTGTAGTGTACACACAAAACACTCACAATAGTAATACGGAGCTGTGTAATACTTGTCATTATTTTTGTTTGACTTTGGCTAGGAAGGAGTGGCTACACTGTGTTTGTGACTTGTGGGAACAAAAACGCTGCCAGGAATCTTTTTGGATGACGAAAGTCAAGAGCATATTAGCCCACACTATTACGATATTATTTTTCTGATAGTAATGTGATAATACCTCAAAATTTGCATGGCTATGATCATAGTTTTGAATCCATACCAATTCTTTTTTAGTGGTCGATAATAAAGCAATACAATTTGAAGTAAAATCATAATAGGTATCGTTCATCAATGACAGAATTCGAGGGAGTCCACTACATATCTCAGGGATTTATCTGCAAAGAGTTCCGCCACTCAAATGAAAGTTCAAACTTCAGGGCTTACTTAGGTGGAATCTCTGTAGTGAGAAAGAAGATATATTGTGTGTGAGTGTACAAGTTCTGGTCGATTATTGGCGGCCTATGATAAGTCACAGTAACAAGTTCATCTACGATCGACAATGATTTCATCAAAATGTATATTGCGTCTATTATTGACCACTACGAAGTTTTTAGTATTAAAAATTGGTACTGATTCAAACTATTCCTCTCTATGATCACTATTATCATGTGGCGTTATGGCCAGTGATCTTAACTGTACTATAAGATGGGCATTATTTGGAATACATAATCACATCAATCCTAAAACGCATTCTACACAGTCCCAAAACGCATCCTACACAGTCCCAAATAAACAACAAAAAAACAACAACAAAGATATTAGTTTCATCAATTGGTACATACTTCATGTGCTATAGCCCCACTCCGACAATTTGATTATTTGAAATAGACTTTGAGAGTCATTCAATGAAACAGTGTGCTAGTATTGAAACCACATTGAAAACTGAATCCTTATCACAATGCTTCAACTTCATGCTGCCACGAGACCTCCTCAGGGAGTCTAAGTGGAAGTTTTTGTGGTGACTGATAGCATCTTTTTATCATAATACATTAAACAGTGATCACACACTAACAATTATATTTTAAATGCCTCTGAGAGTTAAACCTCCGTCATTCAGAAGAAATTAGGCAAAAAGTCTAAGGTATAGTTAATAAAAATTTACATTATATAGAAAAGAGAGAGTGAGAACTGATGTTATAATTAGAGAGTCATGGAAGAGTTTCTAGATAGAGCTCGACTATTTTTAATAACACTTTATGTTAATGTAGTGACAATGTAGTTTGAATTGTACGGAATGTAATAGTAACTGAAGCACTAAACGTGTGAACCCTCAGCGCTACTGTGGAGACGGAGTCATCGGGCCCCACCCATCATCATCAAGAATGAAGAACTGAACTGTTTGTGTGTGTATTGTCAGAGGACAATTGTTCATTGTGTGCGTGTCGTGTGCAAAACTGTGTGCATTACGTAGAGTGGTTATTGTGTGCATGTGTGCGTTTTGGCGGGCTAGGATCAGAGGATCAGGCTTCTCATTGGTTGAGAAGTTAGCCAATCAAAGCACCCACATAGCTTCGTGGCTGAGCTACTTAAGACTCTGTCTGAGGTAGTTTAGCCGGCTTCCTTTGTGATTCACTTCATTTCTGTTGCTGTGTACGCTATGTTTAAGATAAGAATTAAAACCTCTATATCTGGAACGTCCTGGGGGAAACGTGCATAGTAGCTACTGGAAGCCCTGGTGGCAGTGGAACAAAACAATAAAGGGTAAGACTTTGGCCGTACCCTCCCACAGCTACCATACTAGTTATAATCATTATTCAGACCAATGAGGTATCAATAAAGCTGTGCAATGAAAAAGGTAGATGTAAATGCTGTCTCTTAAGAGAATTTAAACAGGTAAGAGACACACTCTGATAATTTCAACAAGAAACTTCAATTCAAGAACTCAGTTAACTTTTCAGCATAAAGCAAATCTACTGGATACTAATGAAATGCAATGGAGCACCAAGGGTGTGAACCCTCAGCGTTACTATACACTAGTTAGCTATTAAAAAGACCAAAAGTAAATTTATTTTGGATTAGTATGAATATGAATATTATGCCAATATGTATTGTATGTTCACGTATGTCGATATAAAGCTTGAGTAAGTCGAGCAACTCGTGCAATGAAACTGTAGACGTTAATGTTTTCTTCATGAGAGTAGCTTACCAGCGACACTCATCTCACCAGTAGTTTCAATGAGAAACAAACTGCTGAGAAAATTTTAATGCAAAACTACCATGGGCAGCCAAGAAATTGTTTGTTCACATTAGTACGGCATGACTAGGGGGCATTACCATCAATCACTTACGCTCACACAGCCTATAAATAACCAGATTTTCAGAAACAATAAGAGATGCTGGCACAATGACTGACTGACAGACAGATCGAGTACTGTAACCCTCTCGCGCATGCACACTGAGGGTTAATTATTAGCTCACGTGATTACAATGTGACAAAAAGGGGAGTTACCCGCTACACACAGAGCTGATAGCGCCAGATTTTCAAAAAAAGCCCAAACTTAAAAGTAACACAATAAAAGGTCTTAAATCTTTGTTCTGAGTAAGTTCCTACCTAATTCAAGGTTAATTGTCAGTATCTCTAAAATCACAGCATGACAGACATACAGACACACAAACTGACAGGACAACAACTAGAACTCTGTCATGCACACACACAAAGTTTAATAAACATAGTGAATGAATGGCTGACTGCACCCATTTACAAGTCTTCCACAAAATGAAATTCAGAACTGTTCATGGGACCTACTGTAACACTATTATAAAACAATACATATCTTATCTACTATAATCTGATATTATATATATGATTGAAATATACCTTCTTCTTTTAAGCTCACAGTCTACTTCTTCTTGATTAAGTTTCATCTCTCCGAAGCCATTACCGGAAATTTGAAGCACTCATAAATAGGTAAAACATAAATAAATAAATAAATAAATAATTAAATAATTAAATAAGAAAATAAAATAATTGTATAATATCCTCCAATATATTTTCATCTGTTGACATTGTATGTGTGTCTGTGCTTATATGGCTCTCTGTGTGTGTGCATGTGTGTTTGTGTTTGTGTGTGTATGCGTGTTTGTGTGTGTATGTGTGTTTGTTAAGTTTTTCCATACACACCTCAAAATGTGTATTGTTTCAATTGCGACAGCATAGCCAATGCTCTCTGTAAATATATTGTGTTGTGTTGAAGAATAAAGCTAAATATTCCACTGTCATTACTATAGCTAGTCATTTCACCATCATTCCACATTTATACTTAGCTAGCCTCCACAATTCTTCTGTATTATTGTACATGTGTATTATATCACTTTCACATATCACCTTGTTACTGTGTTATATCATTTCTAACTCCTCATTGTTACACATACGTCAGTATCCGTACTTATCAAACCACAGCAAATGTAGTACTAATGATGTGCTTCTGCACAACAATGAGCGAGCTAGTCTGACTGAAACTTAAATTGGAATACCAGCCAATTATAATATTTATTTGCTAGTTATTTTAGTTTATTTGTGCTATATTCTAGCAACACACACACACACACACACACACTTGTTCACTGGATATACCAGCACAAGACTTGCACTGTATTCTCTTCATGACTTGACTATTGGACAAAGGATTTTCAAGAGGTAAAAATCAACATTCTGGGTAAGCATTGGTAAACCAAGAGATTATGTTTAAGCAAGCCACCTTTCCGAAGTACGCTAGTTGAAAATACTTTATTGTACCATAATTCCAGTAGCATTATAATGTATTCTTGACTATTACACAATGGATTTTCAAGCTAGAACAAATCTGGTACATAAGATTAATAACTGTGACAAACAGTGCATTAACCAATATAACTTACCACAGCCACATATAGAATAGAAAATGAACTCTGCTAAGGCCTCACTGCAAACTTCTTTCCTCTTCTGTTTCTGCAGCTCTCTGCCATGTTTTTTCCTGGCATTATTTAAAAGTCTTTTCTCTAAATTTCTATTGATAATGTTATAAGGTAGCCTTTGGGGGTGGATACGCAACTTTGCCATATTAAATACCAAAATCTCAATTGAGACTCGTTAGTGAGGGTCTCACTTTGCTCACCCAATGCTAGTTAGTGGGAATCCAAAATAGGGGACCAAATTCAATAAACAATCCCTGTCTGATTACTATGAATGGAAGTCTCAGATGAAAACCGAGAGGCCAGTCTTTACGACCTGACTCGTTAGAGTTTGACCGTGTGTGAGTATTTCTCTTTTCATGTTGGGATGCAATGGTAGTTATACAGGTAGTGTGATCTGTGCTGTGCCACATACAGTAGGAGACAAAATAAAGTTCCGAATTCCGTTCCGTAGAACGGCCGTCACATGTCTAAAAAAAACGGGGGGGGGGGGGGGGGGGAAACTGTACGCCGTTTGGTAAAAAACGGCCGTTCTGTTCGACCGGCGTTACCATTTTAATCTTTTTCGTTCACCCCACGCCTCGCTCAAAGAAATTATGAAAAATTGTTTATCCAATAAAACATTCTGATTTTTTGTTTACAGGCTCCTGAGGCGGAGCTTTTCAGGTAAAAAAAAGAAAAGATGCCGTCCTATTCGAAGTTATCTCGCGGAGAATTGTTAGCTCGACTACCTCACAGTATTGATGTTTTCTTGATGTTAGGGCCTTCTCAGGCTTAGAATTTTTACTACTGAAAGTTCATCAGTAGCTAACAGAAGACCTACAAAGTGAGGACCTCATTATAGCTGTGTGCCCGTCGAAACTTCGGTCTGCAGCTTTATTGACGCAAGCTAAATTTTGTACGAGCTTTTTTGCACTATCCACGTAGTGTTTAACAGGCGATACGAGGTCTTAGGTTCCTGATATACCATGGCAATTCAGAATTATCACTAGATAAACACCCTCTCCGGGCTGGAGTGATAGTTCTCAAAACCAATGGTTTAATTATTATATACACGATATAAACCATGTGTTTGAGGAATTATCGCTGATAACCAACCCGATCCTGTGGAGGAAGCCCTAGGGAGAGGGCGACTATCTAGCAATAATTCCAAAAGTTGCCGCCGTGGTTCAACTATTTTGTTTGTACCATAGTTATAGTTGCAAAGATGACAGAATAGTGTTGTTTTGAGGGGAAAATAGTTTGATGCTGGACTATTCCATAAATCTGTGTAATACAAACTAGCGGAGCCCTGGATCACACCACCCTGCCCCTTCTTGCGCAAAAAAACAACAACAAAACAAACAAAACAACTTAAATTGCATTATTAAATATCAGTTCACCTAACCATTTCATTTCCCTATTCCTGTTGAAAATTCTGCCAGGACGTCAAAGGTATCTTGAAAAATCTTCACTGATCAAGTGTTTCTGGCATGCTCTATGTTGTACTATTTCTTTTTCATACAATCCTAGACCAAATAAATAACATAGCCACTCTATACTAAGCCACATCTTCGTAACTACTTACTGCTACTTGTTGCACAGTTAAGCTAGTATCATCAGCAGCTTCTTCCAACACATGCACATGCTTCACTGAAACACCCACCAGCCATCCAGCTTTGAATAGAGCATTTAAAAGGGGAGCCTGAGCAGCACTAAATGCTTCCCCCCTCTCCCTAACTTCTACCCTTCCTCCGAAGTCTGCAGCTCATCGCTATCGCAGCCTACACTGGTGGAAAGGCCGCCGTAGGTCGGAGAGAGGTGTGGCTTTAGTCGGCACTTTTCGTGATATAAAAGTGCCAGGCTTTTTAATCACATTTGAACGAAAAAGTGCCTGAAAGTCTGGCGTAGCCAGACCCTTTACCCAACCACTACGCGGGGAAAGGGTGGTCTGGGGACAATCACGTACCTTGGCAGTTCTAGAGGAATGTTGTCACGGTTACTTTAACCGCACCCGCTATTTGCGGGACGTTGCTAGCCAAAAAACCGCACTTTATTGCGTGGGTGTAGGCACTTTTTCGTTCAAATGTGATTAAAAAGCCTGGCAGTTACTTTAACCGCACCCGCTATTTGCGGGACGTTGCTATCCAAAAAACCGCGGATACTTTATTGCGTGGGTGTAGGCACTCTGCGCAGTTACATATCTTTTCTTTGCGCAAAGTTTAGTAGTTGATTGCAGTTGACAGAGGTACTTCGCAAGATGTTTTGCATAGGCTGTGGAGTTTCTCTTATACGAAATGTGAAAAAAGAGTAAATCTGGGTCCTGATTCTGCTGGTGCTTTGATGGAGCCTCGTGAAAGGGTAACTGCTTTGTG
>WLWD01000780.1_pt1 | contig 49620 bp, 30 predicted proteins | sample 6712731 | NCBI WGS metagenome assembly WLWD01 (sample SAMN12718690, study PRJNA576275) | sponge metagenome | isolation source: marine sponge | host: Mycale hentscheli | place: New Zealand: South Island, Marlborough, Capsize Point | collected 2014-11-01
TGGTCTCCGGCAGTTTCTTTCTCGTGTTTCATTTTAGTCCACTGGACATGTCCGACTTTAAAATATGCTAATTACGTGGTCTCCGGAAGTTTCTCTCGTTTCATTTTAGTCCACAGGACACGTCCGATTCTTCAATATGCTAATAACATGGTCCCCGGCAGTTTCTCTCGTTTCATTTTAGTCCACTGGAAACGTTTGACTCTAGAATATGCTAATTGCATGGTCCCCGGCAGTTTCTCTCGTTTCATTTTAGACCACTGGACACATCCGACCATAAAATATGCTAATTACATGGTCACCCGGCAGTTTCTCTCGTTTCATTTTAGTCCACTGGACACGTCCGATTCTAAAATATGATAATTACGTTGTTCCCGGCAGTTTCTCTCGTTTCATTTTAGTCCACTGGACACGTCTGACTATGAAATATGCTAATTAAATGGTCCTCCGGAAATTTCTCTCGTTTCATTTTAGTCCACTGGACACGTCCGACTATGAAATATGCTAATTACATGGTCCCCGGCAGTTTCTCGCGTTTCATTTTAGTCCACTGGACAAGTCCGAATTTAAAATATGCTAATAACATGGTCCCCGGCAGTTTCTCTCGTTTCATTTTAGTCCACTGGACACGTATGACTCTAGAATATGCTAATTGCATGGTCCCCGGCAGTTTCTCTCGTTTCATTTTTGTCCACTGGACACGTCCGATTCTAAAATATGATAATTACGTTGTTCCCGGCGGTTTCTCTCGTTTCATTTTAGTCCACTGGACACGTTTGACTCTAAAATATGCTAATTACATGGTCCCCGGCAGTTTCTCGCGTTTCATTTTAGTCCACTGGACAAGTCCGAATTTAAAATATGCTAACAACATGGTCCCCGGCAGTTTCTCTCGTTTCATTTTAGTCCACTGGACACGTCCGACTCTAAAATATACTAATTATATGGTCCCTGGCAGTTTCTCTCGTTTTATTTTGGTCCACTGGACACTTCCGACTCTAAAATATGCTGATTACATGGTCCAAGGCGGTTTCTCTCGTTTCATTTTAGTACACTGGATACGTCCGACTCCAAAATATGCTAATTACATGGTCACCCGGCAGTTTCTCTCGTTTCATTTTAGTACACTGGATACGTCCGACTCTAAAATATGCTAATTACATGGTCCACGGCAGTTTCTTTCGTCTCATTTTAGTACACTGGACACGTCCGACTCTATAATATGCTAATTACATGGTCCCCGGCAGTTTCTCTCGTTTCATTTTAGTTCACCGGACACGTCCGATTCTTCAATATGCTAATAACATGGTCCCTGGCAGTTTCTCTCATTTCATTTTAGTCCACTGGACACGTCCGACTCTAAAATATGCTAATTACATGGTCCCCGGCAGTTTCTCTCGTTTCATTTTAGTCCACTGGACATGTCCGACTCTAAAATATGCTAATTACATGGTCCCCGGCAGTTTCTCTTGTTTCATTTTAGTCCACTGGACACGTCCGACTCTAAAATATGCTAATTACATGGTCCCCAGCAGTTTCTCTCATTTCATTTTAGTCCACTGGACAAGTCTGACTTTAAAATATGCTAATTACATGGTCCCTGGTAGTTTCTCTCGTTTCATTTTTGTCCACTGGACACGTCTGACTTTAAAACATGCTAATTACGAGGTCCCCGGCAGTTTCTCGTGTTTCATTTTAGTCCACTGGACATGTCCGACTTTAAAATATGCTAATTATATAGTTTCCGGAAGTTTCTCTCGTTTCATTTTAGTCCACTGGACACGTCCGATTCTTCAATATGCTAATAACATGGTCCCCGGCAGTTTCTCTCGTTTCATTTTAGTCAACTGGACTGGACACGTCCGATTCTTCAATATGCTAATAATATGGTCCCCGGCAGTTTCTTTTGTTTCATTTTAGTCCACTGGACACGTTTGACTCTAAAATATGCTAATTACATGGTCCACGGCAGTTTCACTCGTTTCATTTTAGTCCACTGGACACGTTTGACTCTAGAATATGCTAATTGCATAGTCCCCGGCAGTTTCTCTCGTTTCATTTTAGTCTACTGGACACGTCCGATTCTAAAATATGATAATTACGTTGTTCCCGGCGGTTTCTCTCGTTTCATTTTAGTCCACTGGACACCTCTGACTATGAAATATGCTAATTAAATGGTCCTCCGGAAATTTCTCTCGTTTCATTTTTGTCCAATGTACACGTTCGATTCTTCAATATGCTAATAACATGGTCCCCGGCAATTTCTGTCGTTTCATTTTAGTCCTCTGGACACGTTCGACTCTAAAATATGCTAATTACTTGGTCCCCGGCAGTTTCTCGCATTTCATTTTAGTCCACTGGACAAGTCCGATTCTAAAATATGCTAATTTCATTGTCACCGGCAGTTTCTCTCGTTTCATTTTAGCCCACAGGACACGTCCGACTATGAAATATGCTAATAACATGGTCCCTGGCAGTTTCTCGCGTTTCATTTTAGTCCACTGGACACGTCCTAGTGTAAATTGTGTCTCAGACTAAGCCTATGGTGCAGAATCATTCCAGGTAAGTGGATATATTATACCTGTGAGGAAGATATTAAAACTTGGTATTCTAAAACTGAACATTCTTAAGATAAAACTAAACCTTTTGTCAATGTATTGATCCACAGCGTGAGGATGCTGTCCTGGTTGTAGTTATGTAGGTGATCGTTACCGACTGAGGGTGGGTTGGTACAGGGTCTCTGTACAGCCTATTGAGTAGAATTTAATTTTGTTGTTGTGATGGTAGATACTTTTTGATGTGATTTTATATATACAGTGTTGTGCTTCTGTAAGTGTCATAAATATGTATTTATATTCTTCTAGGAAATTGTTGTTGATCTTTTCCAACTTGACACTTGACGCAGTGATGCTCACTGTATTGGCTGAGATGACAGTCGCCTTGTGCCCAAGTTTAGTGTCACCTATGATGAAAGAACAGAAGATTTACTATCTATAGCATTGAAATTACATAATGTATATATGGGGCTGAGTGTAAAAATTGCGATACTTAAGAAAACAAAAAACTAGTGACCATAAGAGAAGAGTTATTGCCAAGTTGTGGCTATCTGTAAAAAATTAGGCTTTTTCATGAAATGGGAAAAGGTTATGGAGTCAAATTCAATGGAGAAAGAACCAGGGGTCCAAGAGGTCCTAGAAGAACTGAAATGTTCTGCCATAATTTGGTGGAATGGTGGTTTAGACATTGGAGCTCAGAGATATTGTGCTTATAGCCAGTGTTGTTTTGGTTTAGCGATTCCATACTTTCTTAGTTTTAGTTATTCATACTAAAAAAAATATCTTGAATGCTTAGTTTTAGTTTTTTCCCCAAATTCTCCTGAAGATTTAGTTAGTTTTTAGTTTTTCTTCAATATCATGTAGAAGATTTAGTTAGTTATACTATCAATTGTCTTAGTTTTAGTTAATTTATGTTGCCTCTCAAATTCTGCAATAATGACTCCTTAAAGAAGCTGTTCATGTAGTTTTCCTCAAAAATGGCATATTTCTGTGAAAACTTGGGTATTACTAATAAAGTATTGTATTTATTGGTATTTGTTATGTAGTTTAGAGAATAATTTCTTGATGGGAATTTATATTTTCATTTAATAATGACATAATTCAAGGTGAATTGTTTACAATAAAATTGCTTAGTTTTAGTTTTTTACATCCACTCTACTGGTAGTTTTAGTTATTATTGAATTTACTGTCTTCTAAAATAATTAGTCTTAGTTTTTCCACGTTCTCTACAGCTTAGTTTTAGTTATTCTTATCAAAAGTAAAATACCCCAAAACCAAGGGGTTTTGGTTTTAGTTTTAGTTAACTAAAACAACATTACTTATAGCTACAAATAGAGATGATGAAATCAGCTAACAAAACAGAACTTGGTATGAACAAAGAAGTCATTGAAAGCTAAAAAATTTATGAGAAATTTTTTTACTGAAATACAAGACAATTGCTTGAACCAATTTATAATAGCAACATTTGATTATTTACAATCACATGTGCAGTGCATCTATTACCTCAACTAATTGGGAATTGAAATGTTCCTAAAATACATAACAATAAAAGAAAAAAATGTGTCTGCTATTTTCATAAAGGACCCAAAAAATGCAATTCATTGGAAGCAAAAGCTGTCAAATAGAAATAGCACTCCAGTATTGGTGACCAATGCATTATCATCTACTAATAGACCTATTGGAACCAATACTTCTCTATACTACCAACTCACACGGGAGAACACTTACCACGCCATCACTTCAGCAGCGAGAGCTGGCGGCAAGAGCTCCTCCTCGCAGAGATAGCGATTGAGGTCAAAGGTGAATATCAGCTTTCTAGTCAGTTTTGGGTGTGGTGGGTCAGAGATATTGGAATAATAAATAGAGGATGTGGGAACGCCCTATTTTGGAAGACAGTCGATTCAAGTCAGTAAGCAAGGTATGGCGGAAAGCCAGCCTCAAGTTCGTACAGAGGTGAGCGCATAGCTATCGCTAGCTGATTATTACATCAAGTGTTTGTTAGCCTAGATCCAGCCTTCCCCATACATCCCACTGTTTGTATAGCTTTTACAAAGGGTTGAAAGAAGGGAAAACACTGCTACCTACACACATGCCAAGTGCTTAGCATAATTCTTTTTACAACTAGAAAAAGGGAAATTAATGTCTGATCATTATATATAAGGCATCAACAACTGGATAGAGAGGGAAACTTATGTCTGAGCATGCTCATAAAGAGATACCACCAGCTTAACTGAAAAAAAGAGGGAAAGTAATGTCTGAGCATGCTCACGCCAATGCACTTGCAACTGGAAAAAAGAGAGGTTAACCCGTTGCACTGGTGTAATTACAGCTTCAGATTTCTATGAACCTGATGTCTAGGACCTGCAACTGCATCAGACTAAGTGTGTGCCGGGCGGTACCCGGGTTGGGTCTGCCGCCGCGCCCAGAGAGGCAAAGGTTTGGGGTTACATTGGCCCTCGGCCTGGCCAATTACTTCTTATTTTTGTACCCGCTGCCGGTGCCAAAATAAAAGCCTCCAGCCCCCGAGACCCAACCAGGTACCTGTCACACCAGAGTGAACCCTGGCCAGATCCACCCTAGTGGAGAGCCCCCCCCCCCCCCCCCTTGTGCTAATCCCTGTGCAAACCCCTAGCTAAGAGTGGGTTGTGGTGGGTGGGAAACTCGCTTTCTCGACTCCCCAGTCACTAACCCGGCTGGCCTGCTGTTGGTTTGTCTGACTGCTAACACGAGGACTCTTGGCCTCCCGCTCAAACCTATATACTCCCTTCCACCTTACCCGTTATCCTTAGGTTTCCGGTCGACCCTTTTCCTGTTGCCCTGCAGCCCCAGTGCCGATGTTAACCCCGGTTAACTGGGAGTTAACCTCCATTTAACCCGTTGCACTGGTGTAATTACAGCTTCAGATTTCTATGAACCTGATGTCTAGGACCTGCAACTGCATCAGACTAAGTGTGTGCCGGGCGGTACCCGGGTTGGGTCTGCCGCCGCGCCCAGAGAGGCAAAGGTTTGGGGTTACATTGGCCCTCGGCCTGGCCAATTACTTCTTATTTTTGTACCCGCTGCCGGTGCCAAAATAAAAGCCTCCACCCCCCAAACCATAACCCTCTCGAACCCTCAGGTACCACCCCCTACCATACGCTACCTCCCTAGACTGTGCTACCAACTACCCCTCCCCGTAATTCCCTTTGATTCACCCACCCCCTACGATAGATATAACACTAAAATGACATAGAACAAACGAACAATGACAGCACTGCAACGGGCGAACAGCCACAAATATTGAGAAGGCCCACTGACATGATATGTCCTCAGCTCGCCGGAGAGGATGAACGTGTATTCCCACCTGCCAGTCTCTTCGAGAAGGCGGCCAGCTTCCTCCTGGGAGTCCTCACGTAGAGCTGGTACGCCGAACTCCTCCACCTGCCCAGCACCTTTATGACAGAGTCTTCCACGCCCTGCTCGGCCGCCGCCGTAGCCGCTCCGCTTCTAAAACTGTGCCCCGCGTAGGCTCTGCTGTCCACTCCGGCCTTCTCGAGAATCCGCTTCACCTCTGCCACCAGCCTAGGTCTGGTTAGCGGGCTCCCGTCTTGAAATCTGAAGAAGGGGCCCGGCCCGCTGCCTCTCCTCACCATGTACGCCAGCACGGCTGCTACGGGGCACAAATCGTCCCCGGTTCTGCCGACGAACACGTCAACGCCCCTTCTGAAGGGGTCTGTTTTAGACACCTTCAATCTCACCCTCACCAGCTGCGGGGACTGCAGGCTGTCCACCATTACATCGTTGAACGTCAAGTGCGAGTCCGGGTCGAATGAGCCTACCGTGGGAATCGCGATCTCGCCAGACCTGAAGAAACCGAAAAAGCATAGCGTGCAGGCTGCCCACAACATCTCTCTGTCGGCCTGGACGCCCTCGGCACGCCACGTACACCTCATCCTCCGCAGCAGGGCAGGAGTCACCGGGAGCTTGGGGGACCGACCAGCCGAAGTGGATCTCGCTTGGACCAGTTTGATGCCTTTGATCACTTGCTCTAGCCGCGGCATCTGACAGATCCCTGGGTCCCCGCAGCCCACGGCGATGTGACCGTGTCTGATCGCCGCCAGGTAGCACTTGATCGTAGCTGCAGACACGTTTTCACTTGCCAGGTGGGTGACGAACCGACACAGCAGGAGTTCCGACGTCGGCCACGGGCGGGAGTGGGCTGCTCTGCAGAACCTCTTGTATCGCTCCTGCGCTGAGCCGTACACCCTGCCCGTGGAGCTCGCTACACTGCTCTGACGATAGCGCTCCACAGCTCTGTCCAGCTGGGACAAGTCCAATCCGGCATCTTGATTAGTAGGAGGTCCAGCAGCGCCTCCGGGATGGCAGTTGGCTCTGTTGCTGCCTGTGGACAATGAGCACGAAATTTAGCCACGTTATTTCTTGACAGGGCATCCGCCAGCACGTTCTCCGCTCCCTTTATGTGGGACGCCACCAGTACCACGTCAAACTCAGCCTGAAAGAAGGCCAGGCACCTAGCTAGGTGCATGGCCTCTCTGTCTCTCGAGCTACCTTTGCCAATGATGGACACCACTGCCGAGTTGTCGCATCTGGCCAGCACCGTCCGCCCTTTCCAGTCTCTGCCCCATAGCACTGCTGCAACTACTATCGGCACCAGCTCCTTCGCAGTGATGTGCCACCGCTCTGCCTGGCCAGCCCACGGGAGCTGGAACCACTGCGAGCCCCAATGGGCCCCGCAGCCCCATGAGCCCGAGGCATCCGACACCAATGTTGTGGATGGACGGGCCTCCGCCGGATTCCTGAGCAGCTTGATACCATTCCAGCCCGCACTGAACTGCCACCACCACTCGATGTCTGATCTCGCCTCTCTGCTCAGCCTCACAAAGTGCTCCAGCTTCTTTGTCGTCGTCGAGAGCTCTATTAGCCGCCGCAAGAAAGTCCTGCCGGCCCTCACAACCTTGCATGCGTGTGACAGCACGCCGATCAGGGAGAGGAGGTCTCGCTTTTTGCAAGCTTTCCTGCCCCTCCAGCCTGCCAGCTCCGACGTCAGCCGTGCCAGCTTGTCCGCTGGTAAGCGAAGCTCCATTGCCACGGTGTCGATATCTATGCCCAGGAACGTTATGCACGTCGCAGGGCCCTCGTCCTTCTCTGGCTCCGGCGGGAGACCCAGCCTGGCGCAGGTCTCATGTATGATCTTGTCGTTCTGCGTGCACTCTGCCAGGTCAGCCCCCATTGTGATGAAGTCGTCCACGTAGTGGAAGACGTGCGTCGTGCCACGCCTCTTCATCACCCACTCTGCTGCATCAGCTAGCGCAGTAAATAGCAATGGGGCAGACCTCAAGCCGAAAGGGAGTGTCGTGTCGACGTACACTTTGCCCTTCCACAGCATACCCAGCAGGGGCCTGTCGTCAGGATGGACGGATACCTGGCGGTAAGCTTGCCTGATGTCCATCTTGGCCAGCAGTGACCCGCGCCCCAGCCTCGCTGCGGACTCAGCCACCTCATCCAGCGTGACGTAAGACAGAGAGGCCAGCTCCTTGCCAATGCCATCGTTTACGCTAGACCCCTCAGGTGCCGACAGGTTCAGGATCAGTCTGAACTTTCCTGGCCTGTTCTTTTTGGGAATGACTCCGAAAGGGCTGCAGTGAATGCCCAATGCTTCGGCCTGCTTGGGGGTGCCTGCCAGCGCAACCCTCCCAGACTCCATTTCCCCGGCCAGATATTTGTCTACTATGTCCCTGTGCTCTGCTGCAGACTGCATATTCTGCCCTCGCGCCTTCAGGGGAGCTCTGTCTCTGCTGTAGCCGATCCTGAAACCCTCGCGTATCCCGCGAAGAATTTCCCTGACCAGCACTGCATCGGGATGGCCCGCTAGCTCCTGTGCCCAGATGCCCCAGTCCATTGGGGTGGATATCACTGTCAAGTGTTCGGGCAACGGAGGACCTTCCTTCCCAGCACAATCTGCCAGCGCCTGCACCTGCCTGCCTTGCACCGAGTGGTGTCCGTCACTTGCCTCTGCATCTGACACGGACACAACAGCATGCCATGAGATCAGCTGCCATCTGCTAGCCACGAGCCTCTCACTACTGCCCAGCCAACTCCCCCCCAGAGCCCTTAGCCCGCGTCCACCCCAACCCATTGCTAACCCCACTTCCCACCTTACCCAGTTGCCACAGTCCCCCCGCCCTTACTCCACTGTCCCTGCCCCCCCCCCCCACCAACCCATTCCTCCTGTTCTCAGCACTTTTTTTTTTTTTTTTTCTTTTCAATCAAGCATGATAACACAACACTGTCCCTGCGACAGATAAGACACCATGATACAGGACAAAATACACAGGATGTCTCCGCACACAGTCCGTCTAGCATCATACGTCCTGCTGCTGTTGGGTGTTAGGGCCTGCCTTGCATCTCGATATGGGGTGAGGCCCCCTGCAGCCGCTGCACGCGTGCAGATACTTGCAATTCTTGCCGTGCCGACAGTCCCCATGGAACTTGTTAAATTTCTGGCAGATTTCTTGCCCATTCCAGCTGCTGCTCCTAGTCTGGGGCGAACTTGCGGCCCCCGGCCCTGCATTCCAGGGACGCTTCCTGGTCACATAAGGGCAGTCAGCGGACTGGTGGTCCAGGCCCTGGCACTTGCTGCACCAGTTCTCCCTTGATGCCTCTTGCCCCGTGAAACACTGGGCGTACAAGCTGGGGTCAACTTTGGCCCACTGCAGGTCAGGATTACCAGCTGCGTCCTGACGGAAGTTCTGGTCATACACGACCCACGACGGCCACCGGAATTTTTTGCTGCACCTGGCTATCAAGGCGTGATAACCCATCAGGTCAACAAGTCTGCCCGGCTTGTGAGCCAAAAGCACAGCCATGTACAGAACGTAGCACTGGGACCACGTAGCCAGGTCCGGGATCACCCGTTTAGATTGCAACAAGTCGGCCGCTTGGACAACGACTAGGTGGTTGTCCCCATGCTGGGTGTTCAGCCTGCCCTTGCCTTTTGCCGGCGGCAGCTCCGAGAACTCAATGTACTCGTCGGCCTGCATACGCTCCACTAGCTTCTTGGAGATCGGCGGCAGACCGGCTCCTAAGCTGACCATGGGTGACCTCGCTTTGTCACCGCTCTCGGCCCCTGCTGGCCCTGGACTGAGGAAGACCTCGCTGCTTGGCTCCCTGCCGGCTGAGCCCGTCTCCTCCAGCTCCGCCTGCAACACCCGGACCCCGCTGCTTGCCAATTCGCTGCTGCTTGGGAGTGAACCCCAGCCACCTGCCCAGCCAGACAACAAAATCAGTCATACTTGCAATGCTCATGGCCCTTGCTGGCCGCCCCTACTGTCTAGCCCCGTAATAGCGCCCAATCTCAGATAGCCCTCAACCCTAGCCCCTTTTACCTACCCCCGCCCCTCCACCCCCTCCCCCCCCCTCGATGCCGTGGTGGCCCCTGCACCAGCTCACCCACTAGCCATGCTAGGGTACACATGCCTGCCACACGCTCGGATCTCTGCCATCATCCCCGGTTCATAACCATGCCCTGTTGGCCCGCCCTCTCTAGCATGCTCTCACAGGCACCACGTCGACGGCTTTCTGCAACCGACTCAGGCCACGCTAGCGTGGTGTGACTGCCCTGTGGCCCACCTGCACTGGACTAATCCGCCTGGGCCCTCGCACTGTTGGCCCAAGTGCCCTGCTGGCATGCCCTCGCTAGCCCACTCTCACTGCTCCCATGCCGACGGCTCTCTGCAAACCGTCCCAAGCCACGCCCCAGCCCAGCAAACGTGTCCATGCCTGCCCTGTGGCCAACTTGCACTGCACCAAACCAGCTCGTTTGCCTGGGCCCTTGCACTGTTGACCCTGTAGGCCTAGCATTCTAGCTCTGCCATGCTCCATGCTCGTGCTCTGGCATCAGTTCACTGCACGGTGGCACTGCCACCCAGCTCCCTTTTATTATAGTGCTGTGCCCTGCCGGCTAGTCTGCGCCAAAGCCATCGGCACCCCTCTAACTATCCTAGGAGGGGGGCTCCCGCCTAGCTCCCTATGATTTCACAACCTCAGAGGCTGGAGGAGGGCTGGCGCGGGGATCCCCCCCCCCCCCCCCCCCCCTAAACTAGGCTACCCCTTCGCTCACCTCCCCCTCCGCCGCTTCTCTGTGCCTCCTGGATCTTTCCAACAACCCCAGCGATTATGGCCTCCATAGTCCTGTCGTCCAGGTTTATAGCTGCAACCACCGGGGCTGCCCCGGAACCTGACGCCTCGCCACTAGCCATGCGGACCCCTCTTCTGTTTGACCCAACGATCTATCAGTGAACGCAAACTCGCTTTCTCGACTCCCCAGTCACTAACCCGGCTGGCCTGCTGTTGGTTTGTCTGACTGCTAACACGAGGACTCTTGGCCTCCCGCTCAAACCTATATACTCCCTTCCACCTTACCCGTTATCCTTAGGTTTCCGGTCGACCCTTTTCCTGTTGCCCTGCAGCCCCAGTGCCGATGTTAACCCCGGTTAACTGGGAGTTAACCTCCATGGTAAAAGTCATGTTCCTGAGCATGCTCTTAAAAAGACACCAGGTTCTTTTCATGAGCATGCTCAGACATGACTTTCCCTCTCTTTTTTCCAGTTGCTAGTGTATTTTTGTGCTGGAGGATGGTTAGACTATCCCTTTCTTTTGCTACAGTTTGTATCTATTTACTCTAGCTATTTGAAGTCTAGTTTGTTCCAGAAATATAGTAAGTTGTGTGTTTATAACACATAAACATAGCATAATATATTTGTAGTCATTTTTTTTGTTGTTGTGTTTGTTAGTGGTTTATTTACAGTTTTTACCATGTGTAAATAATTTGTATTCGGGATGTATATTTATATGTTTGTGTACTTTTATAGAAAGATTATGTTTTTGGATTTGCTTTTTTTTAATGTATATGTTCATATGTTAGCTTTCTATACAGCATAGCAGGTGTCTTTCGAAAAAAAAAAAAGCTTTTTTTTTACAATTTTTTCATTGCGTTTTGACTAAACAGTTGGTACCGCCACATTAAGATTTTTACTAGTCAAGTTCTCGTTTCAGCTTATTTACAGCTAAAAGCCAGAAACTCTTCCACAGCTATATCTGCAAGCTAAGTCTTGTACTACCCTCTAAATGCTATAGAGGTCATGCTAAACTGCTTGCACAATTAAAAAAAAACTGACTTGCTTCGATTAAGCATACTGACTGGATTTTCGCTGAACTTGCTGCTCTGACAGGTCCCTACTTCTTAATCTTTCTACCAGCTACGGTTGGGTCTCTATTAGTGAGAATATCTAAGCCAATGATGACCCCAACATTTAAAATAGCATCATTTTTTACATTCCTGAAAGTGGTATATGGTAAACATTGAGCATTTAAACTTTAACACAGTCGAACTGAAAAACTATATTTTATCAACTGCCGTAACATTTTCTCTCTTTTTTATTTTTCTACAATAGCTCCTTCAGTGCAAAAAAACATCGTTCGACTGAACAGAATTGAAAACCTATCTTTTCTGGTGCCTACTGTACATTATTTTAGCACAGGAAGAAACAGCTCATTCTCTTATTATGTGTTTGTGTGTTTGGAATATCATGTCATTATTTGTGTTTGTGTTGTGTGCACATATTTACGCATTGTGCCAGTTGTATGTTTGTGTGTTTGTTTATTTGTTTATTTCTCAGTATTGTTTTTTTACTATTTTTATATACTAAATATTGTATTGTATATAAGCATTGTGTGAGCACTTGTATGTTTGTGTGTTAGTATGTCACGCAGTTGCTATTGTTATGCGTGTACATTTCTGTAAAGTATAGAGTAAAATTGTTTATTTGTGTGTTTGTTTACATGGTTCAATTACAATATTGTTGTTTGTTAGTATTTTATGTACTTATTTAAAGTTGTATAGAATGTTTATATAGCGTATAAACTGCTGATATAGGAATAAATTTGTTTGTGTCGTTTAAATAGCACTTAAATGCTGTTTGTTTGTTTGTTTATCACTTTAATTATATATTTGTTTATTTATTTGTATTTAGAGAGATCTCCGTCCTCCAGTCTCTCTTCACTGGGAGCACTGCCATACATGGAGTAAGGATGTCCATCCTGTACAATGTGCAGTACTAAAGAATAAAGTGCTAGTTATGCATGATGATTATCACACACTTCACATCTCTACTGATCTTCACTCATGGACTACTACTAGTGCACCATATGAAGCCTCATCCCTAACTACCTACCAGTCTAAGTTTGTATTGGTTGGTGGACGTCATCCCTCCACTTATAAATCCACTAACTCTCTGTTGACTAGTACTACTGGTCTAGACTGGGAGCCATCGCTACGTGCCATGCCTACTCGTCGCTCCTGGGCATCATCAGTTAGTGGAGGATCACCAGAGGTCCTGGTCGTGGCTGGTGGGAGTGGCTCACATGACGAGATGTTGGACGTAGTGGAAGTTCTACTCAACGACCATTGGACGACTGCAGACTCACTTCCTTCTTCATGCTGGGACATGCGATCAACATTCCATGAAGGCAACTTCTACTTCACAGGAGGAAGAGGACTTGGCAAGAGAGAGATTCTGTTTATATGCAGTTTAGAGTCTCTCACAGCATCTGCTAGTAATGGCAGCACAAGAAGACAAACAATATGGAGGACAGTAACCACACTTACTGCCATCTTCGCTATCATCTCCTATGTATCGAATCTAATCGGCATCGGTAGAGATACCATTAGCAGTTACTCCAACAAGACAGAGGAGTGGATTGAGACTACTAGTGAGGGAGATAGACCAGTTGTTGTATGGATAGCTACTGCAGTCTTGTCTACTGGACAGTTGCTGGTTGCTAATGTCTATGGAGTATACAAAGAAACTCTGTCAGGTTAGTATAAGCAAATAGCAGCATCTCTAGTAAGCCATCTTGCCTTCAGTGATATTGGCTTCTCTTTAGAATGTCCCATTTATAGATTATATGGGAAACTAAAGTTAGGTATTAAAAACTTGTACTATAATAAAACTAGAATATTATTATTTATTATTAAGTTAATTATGTTAAAACTAAATATTTATTATATTAATTATGATATTATAATAAGTAAGGTAATTGATTGTCTTTGCCTAAATTGCAAGTGCTAGAGTGCAGCTGCTTCTACTGGCAGCTGCTTCTACTGGCTTAGCTCCAGGCTATAAAACCAGCTGCCCACACTCTGTATTGCAGGAGCCAGCTAATAGTACTGGTGCAGTGTGTGGGTTACTTGTACTGTATAACCAATGAGAATGTATTAACTAATTAGTGTTTTATTTGCAATATTTTATAATGCATATTTTATTTTATGTTTAATAGTTGTTCTAAAATATGAAGATGCATATAAACACTTCATTGTTTCCAAGGAAGTGTTGGAGCTTCTGTCTTTAAAGTTTATGTCCCTTGGTCCTCCAAGACAAGGCAAGAGTACAACTCTCAGGAGAATAAAGAAAGAGATCATAGATCTTCTGTCAGCAAACGAAGAGGAGCAGACTCATGGCAGCACAGGCACAGTGGAGTGTTGCTCCAATATGGTAGTCCAAGGCAAGTCTGATCCAACTACAGCAGAAAGAAGTATAGACTGGACCATTGTAAAGAATCTCATTGAGGAAGCTTCTCTACTCTTTCACACTCTCAAAGATAGTCTGGCGACTGAATCCACTTCTGAAACTGAATCCACTTCAGAAGCTACAGCTGATTCCCATAGAGGTAGTGACACCAGGTCAGAGGTCAGTCAGGCTAGCAGTACACTGCAGTCTCACTCTGTTGAAGAGCCACCCCAGCCTTCATTATTGCAGAAGATGATGGCAAGATTGAAATCTTTTACCCAAAATAGGCAACCCAGGCATAAGGAAATCACTCCACTCTCAACAACACATGACCAACCAGCTGATCAGGCAGTATCATCACCAGATTATTCTGAAATAGCTGCCATATTCGAGGCAGTGTCCAAACAACCAAACTTTGCAGAAAATGTGAAGCAATCTTTTAAAGCTTTCTTGAGAATGGAGGACACCGGAGGTCAGCCTGAGCTGATGGACATGCTACCAGCACTCACCATAGGACCTGGCCTCTACTTGCTGTTCTTTAGCTACAATTTCCAACTAGATGAGGAGTATCGGGTCTTTTATCAGAGAGCTTCAGGAGAGACAACTGCACCAGAGAAATCAGAGTTTACTCTGCAAGAGATGCTTTTGCGTACTCTGGCCAGTATATCTTGTTTCAGTTCCTCCACCCATCTTCAACCTCAGCCAGGAGCGGACAACTCAGCCATTGGTGAAATACTGGAGTCCTCCAAGTCAGTAGTGTATATAGTGGGTACTCACAAAGACAAGGTTTCTGAGGAAGTCATCGCTACAGTCGATTCGCAGCTTCAAAAAGTGATTCGAGACACTGACTCCTACAAAAAAGGCATAGTTCAGTTCTGCTCAAAAGACAAGCTTGTTGTTTCTTTAGACAACATGGGAGGCGGAGTAGAAGAGATCAATCACTTGCATCAGCTACTGGAGAATGCCATGGAGAAACACTTTAAAAAGCTGAAAATTCCAGCTGTGTGGCTTCTGTTCAGCTTGTGTCTTCGCATGAGAGAAGTGAGGACAGCCAGCCTGGAGACCTGCTTGGCCTTGTCCCATGCCTTCAATATGACACCCTACGAGACCAGAGCAGCTCTGTGGTTTCTTCACCACCATGCCGGTGTTCTGATGTACTTCCCCAGTGTGCCTGGTATGGAGGACCTGGTCATCATAGACATCCAGGTAGTGTATGACAGTATCACTGGTGTCATTCTTAAAGCCATGAGCTTTGATAGCGTAGGTCAGGCTACAGCCGAGAGATTCAGAAAGACAGGTCGATTCACTATGACAGATTTGAAGACAGCTACAGCTGACATTTCAGGAGAAGATCTGATTCCACCAGAGCAACTGGTAGCTTTGCTTGCATATCTTCACTTGATAGCTGAGATTGTGTCAGTCGAATCTTCTGATACTAACTCAGTGTTAGAAGAAGAGAAAGAATACATCATGCCTTGCGTGTTAGAAAACACTAGTGCAAAGGAACTTGACCTATTCCACAATGAATCCTGCAGATCTTGTATCGTGGAACCTCTCTTGATGTACTTCAGTAGTGGGTTTACTCCTATGGGACTCTTTCCTGCTGCAATGGCATGTCTCGTATCCAACAAGTCCTTCACTTTCATTGGAGAAGGAGTCAAGAAAAACATGGTGCACTTTTTGTATGGAACAATAAAAGTTCACGTGTCTTTTGTATCGAAATCTAAATATTTCGAAGTCGTAGTTTCTTGTGATCCTACTTTCCAAGACTCCATTCACCATGAATGTATTTCTCTAAAACAAGAAATAGAGGGCACTCTAAAGGAGGCTAGTTCCAGAATGAACTACAACAGCTCCATGGACTACCAGTTTGCCTTTGACTGCCGTTCACATGAAGGAGAAAATCATCTTGGAGTGGTGGATGGTGCAGACACGATTCCAAAGGTTATGACATGTCTCTTCAATCCAGACTATCCACAAGCAGTTGTACTCACCAATAGACACCTCATTTGGTATGGACAGGTATGCAGAAATAGACTATGTATTCTAACTTGCACTAACAGTGATATTATTTGGTTTTAGAAATACAAGGAGAAAGATCCTGTGGTAGAGGTCTCTGAAAGTAAGTCAAGTTATTGTTTTAATTCCTATCATTATAAATGTTTTATTATTAGGTGGCAATAACTTGAGAATATTTCTGAGTGTGTATCCTGACTTGGTCCTCTCAGTGAAGCCTTGTGTTATGACAGTAGCTGATCACTGCTACAGTATTGGACTCATATCACAATATACCTACGACCAACTTCGTGAGCGTAAAGACCTGATTGACGAAGACAGAGCAAGGACTCTTTTGGACAACATTCGTAGAGTCTTTTCATCGAGACCCTCAGCTCTCAAAAAGTTTGTTAATGTATTGTTTCAAACAGGAGAATGTAATCATTTAGCAGATAAAATACAGCGACAGCTCCAGTAAGTGTATTGTTATTATTGTAGCATTTGAATTATTGTATTGTTTGTGTAATAGAATTGTGGATTGAAGTCTGTCAACACTACATGGACATACATTTGAAAACACTCATTGTATTGCACTTTACATTTTTTTGTATATCATATCCCACATTTCAAATTTACACATTGTTAATTTATTTTTACTGTTACTTTAAATAAAGTTTCATTACAGAATGCTTGACATATTGTTATAAAGTAAGGGTCAGGAGACATGGCCATACCATTGCTTTGCTGCATATATATTGCGGCGGTCAACTACCGTTAGCAAATTACTGTGAATGGCCCTCCTAAATCACAAATAGAAATTCCAATACTGTCAGCCACTGTTTCAAAGCTATGTTTAGCAAGTATGACTTCTTTGAATATCTGTCTACTGCGTCAGACTATCTTGACCGTACAACTACTCCAGCATAATGTTCAACCCCTCTCTTGTCTGACAGTATCTTGCTGGCAGTGTAAGGTGATCCATCATCTCTCTTGTCTGAGAGTACCTTGCTGGCAGTGTACGGTGATCCATGATCTCGCTTGTCTGACAGTATTTGCTGTCAGTGTACAGTGATCCATCGTCACTCTTGTCTCTCTTGTCTGACAGTACCTTGCTGGCAGTGTACGGTGATCCAATTACTACATATACTGACAGAGTCACAATACTAAGACAAATTTGTTCATATACTGCAACACTTAAAATAGTCCATTATAAATCAGTACTACTGGTAACAGTTTCAAGTTCTGGCTGGTTACATGGTGGTTTAGTTTCCTTACATCCAGCTTTGTAAACAAACACACATACACACCAGAAAGTGTGCTAGTTCACCACTGCATGAAATGTTATTGTAATAGTGTGTAAGCAATAATTGAATTCATAGAGGGGACATTTTCTCACTAAGGAATTCCTACCCCATCAACCTCACTATGAATAATGAGAAGAGATCCATTGCTCAACAATGGCAGGCACAAAGCCAGCAAACATGGAGCTGTTGGTTCACAAGGAAACGCTGTGAATAAAGCTAGTCAGTAGGGACCTCCTCTACAATATCTCTGTCTTAGTAATCTCAATTCTATAGCTCTCACAAGGAAATGCTGTGAATAAAGCTAATCAGTAGGGACCTCATCTACAATATTTCTATCTTAGTAATCTCAATTCTATAGCTCTCACAGGGAAATGCTGTGAATAAAGCTAATCAGTAGGGACCTCATCTACAATATCTCAGTCTTAGTAATCTCAATTCTATAGCTCTCACAGGGAAATGCTGTGAATAAAGCTAATCAGTAGGGACCTCATCTACAATATCTCAGTCTTAGTAATCTCAATTCTATAGTTCTCACAGGGAAATGCTGTGAATAAAGCTAATCAGTAGGGACCTCATCTACAATATCTCAGTCTTAGTAATCTCAATTCCATAGCTCTCACAGGAAATGCTGTGAATAAAGCTAATCAGTAGGGACCTCATCTACAATATCTCAGTCTTAGTAATCTCAATTCTATAGTTCTCACAGGGAAATGCTGTGAATAAAGCTAATCAGTAGGGACCTCATCTACAATATCTCTGTCTTAGTAATCTCAATTCTATAGCTCTCACAGGGAAATGCTGTGAATAAAGCTAATCAGTAGGGACCTCATCTACAATATCTCTGTCTAAGTCATCTCAATTCTATAGCTCTCACAGGGAAATGCTGTGAATAAAGCTAATCAGTAGGGACCTCATCTACAATATCTCTGTCTTAGTCATCTCAATTCTACAGCTCTCACAGGGAAATGCTGTGAATAAAGCTAATCAGGAGGGACCTCCTTTACAATATCTCTGTCTTAGTAATCTCAATTCTACAGCTCTCACAGGTAAATGCTGTGAATAAAGCTAATCAGTAGGGACCTCATCTACAATATCTCTGTCTTAGTAATCTCAATTCTATAGCTCTCACAAGGAAATGCTGTGAATAAAGCTAATCAGTAGGGACCTCATCTACAATATCTCGGTCTTAGTAATCTCAATTCTACAGCTCTCACAGGGAAACGCTGTGAATAAAGCTAATCAGTAGGTACCTCATCTACAATATCTCTGTCTTAGTAATCTCAATTCTATAGCTCTCACAGGGAAATGCTGTGAATAAAGCTAATCAGTAGGGACCTCATCTACAATATCTCTGTCTTAGTAATCTCAATTCTACAGCTCTCACAAGGAAATGCTGTGAATAAAGCTAATCAGTAGGGACCTCATCTACAATATCTCTGTCTTAGTCATCTCAATTCTACAGCTCTCACAAGGAAATGCTGTGAATAAAGCTAATCAGTAGGGACCTCATCTATAATATCTCTGTCTTAGTAATCTCAATTCTACAGCTCTCACAAGGAAATGCTGTGAATAAAGCTAATCAGTAGGGACCTCATCTACAATATCTCTGTCTTAGTAATCTCAATTCTACAGTTCTCACAGGGAAATGCTGTGAATAAAGCTAATCGGTAGGGACTTCATCTACAATATCTCTGTCTTAGTAATCTCAATTCTACAGCTCTCACAGGGAAATGCTGTGAATAAAGCTAAATAGTAATCTCAATTCTACAGCTCTCACAGGGAAATGCTGTGAATAAAGCTGATCAGTAGGGACCTCATCTACAATATCTCTGTCTTAGTAATCTCAATTCTATAGCTCTCACAGGGAAATGCTGTGAATAAAGCTAATCAGCAGGGACCTCATCTACAATATCTCTGTCTTAGTCATCTCAATTCTACAGCTCTCACAAGGAAATGCTGAGAATAAAGCTAATCAGTAGGGACCTCATCTACAATATCTCTGTCTTAGTAATCTCAATTCTACAGCTCTCACAAGGAAATGCTGTGAATAAAGCTAATCAGTAGGGACCTCATCTACAATATCTCTGTCTTAGTAATCTCAATTCTATAGCTCTCACAGGGAAATGCTGTGAATAAAGCTAATCAGTAGGGACCTCATCTACAATATCTCTGTCTTAGTAATCTCAATTCTACAGCTCTCAGGGACTTCATCTACAATATCTCTGTCTTAGTAATCTCAATTCTACAGCTCTCACAGGGAAATGCTGTGAATAAAGCTAATCAGTAGGGACCTCCTTTACAATATTTCTACACTGTCCAGTAAAACATGAGGTAAACTATAAGTTCTCCAGTACACCATGAGGTAAAACATCCAGTACACTTCAAGTTCCACTCATGTTTTACCATACCTGTCCAGCTCACTCAATAGTAAAACACACTGGTGTACTTGTGTTTTACTAGGTTTTACTACACTGTATAATCAGCATACTGTACCATACTGTACCAGACAACGCCGCGCACCAATACACAAATTCTGGTTAGTAATAAAAAATAGATTACATGAAAGGAAAAAAAAGGTACACAAAAATTTGGATAATAGTTTGATATCAAAAATAATATGTCAAAAAGTCTTGTACTCATCATCATTCTTGATCATTGTAGCCAACCTCCATTACTGCTAGAAACATCAAAAAGCATACCCTGCAGCATAATGATAAAGTGGCAATAATTATTATTGAATTCAATTTGCATACTCCAAAATATACTGTAAGTTAATATTGCTAGAACATTAAGTGATAATCAAACAGTTAAAGACATTAATATATGTAGAAAATGTGCCACATGTCCTGTGAGACATTTGTATTGAGTGCTACATGAGATGCATGCTCAAGTACGTCACACTCTAATTATACTTTAACATCATATGCTACTTACTATATCTAAATATTCATAGATTTTGATGGTCCCGTGCTCAAGCTCACCATATGTGGATGAGATAGTACTGGTGAGTGGCCTACTTAACTGTACCACATCACATGTCAGGAATAAAGGTGGTTAATTCTATCTTATATTCTTTAAAAACCCTATCCCATATTGGCACAGATCACAAGTCTAGCAACGAACATGGTTCAAGTACCAACTGATGTGGATCACAAGCCTAGCAGCCAATGAAAGCCTCTGCGACATTATGAAACACAAAGGAACCTCAACCTACCATCGTGTACATATTCACAAGACTACAAGACATCTGCCATACTCTCTATTGAACACAAGTTTAATACTTCACCCATAAGCTTTATTGTACTCCAAACCTCCCCCCCCCCAATAGATAAAACATGAATTCGCAAAAAGTATCACCTCTATAGGAGAGCTATTACAGCTAAAATATCATATTTTCGTCCTGGTTTCCTTCTTAGCTTCAATTTCTTGTATTCCCTTTTCTCCCTTTCTTATGTGCCATTTTGTTTCTTAAAAAGTATCAAAATTTTTCATTTTATGCCCAGTTTTCACGTAGACAGTCACAAATAGTATTAAAGTTCAAATACATGGAGATGATGCATTCAGTGCATTCCTATAAAATGTAACAGGTCGTCAAAACGCCAATACATTGGTAATACAGCATGCATATTGCTTTACAATCAAATGCCTAAATATAGTGTAGCAGTATATTGCTGTAATACTTCAGTAATACATCATACACATTGCTTTGTAATGAGCAAGTTTTTCACAAGTTTCACAGGTACTCTTTCACTTTAATACTTTTTTTTTTAAAGGACTTAACATTTTACCATTAAATAGGTAACGATTTTTGCTCTTTGCATTACGCCCAATACTAGTGCTTGAGCACAAATGGCGAGCGAGCCTAAAGACTATACTATTTTTATATTTGACTTCTAACACTGAATTGAAAATAAGGTCCAGTTTTTTAATTTCGCATACATGGTAAAGGGATTTCAGTGCCATAGTAACAACTCTCTGCAACTGCTTGAATTGAAGGAAAAAACAAAAAACAAAACAATACACGTTATTTAAAAGATTTCTTTGTGATATTCTTTAGCTAAGTAGTGGTTGTAACACACAATGCTTTGACACCACTGGACATGCACCTACACAGACTTACCTTCGCAGTAGTCTAGTGGACAATGTATTTTCAAGTAAATACTATTGCGCACGGCTTATAACCATGACAAAGAGCGCATTGACTTACCATCGCCACTAACTCGAATAGAAAAACTGCACCCGCAAAAGAATTCAAACGGTAAACAATTCAATTTCTAGGGTGATACGGGTACTGATCGATAAACCAGAGGATTCTGTTTAGTGCAATTTGGGACGGGGTCGACCACATAACTAACACAAAAACGCGAGGGTCAAAGTACAAAATGACATACGTATGTCCATATATATAAATAAACTAGTGATGTGCTTGAGCACAAATGGCGAGCGAGCCTAAAGACTATAATATTTTTATATGAATGATTTAGACTTCTAACACTGAAGCTACTGAAAATAAGGTCCAGTTTGTTTATTTAGCATACAGGGTAAAGGGATTTCAGTGCCATAGTAACAACTAACTCTCTGCAACTGCTTGAATTGAAGGGAAAAAACAACAACAAAACAATACACGTTATTTAAAAGTTTTCTTTGCGATATTCTTTAGCTAAGTAGTGGTTGTAACACACAATGCTTTGACACAACTGGACATGCACCTACATAGACTTACCTTCACAGTAGTCTAGTGGACAATGTATTTTCAAGTAAATACTGTTGCGCACGGCTTATAACCATGACAAAGAGCGCATTGACTTACCACCGCCACTAACTCGAATAGAAATGGAAGTCCCTTAAGTTTTCAAGTTTTAACTGTACCCGCAAAAGAATTCAAAACGCAATTCAATTTCTAGTATGATACGGGTACTGATCGATAAACCAGAGGATTCTGTTTAGTGTAATTTGGGACGGGGTCGACCACATAACTAACACAAAAACGCGAGGGTCAAAGTACAAAATGACATACGTACGTCCAAACGTATATACAAATAAACAAACATCCCTGATTTTTTCATTTTTACCCCTGTGTCTCGCTCGCTACGCTCGCTCGCCAAATAATTCAGATGTATATTGTGGTACAATTGGTTAGGATATAGTGCAGTGTATTGCTATAACTGGTAAAATATGTGTTCAATTGAACAGCCACTAAATGTGACTGTCCATAGGAATCTAAGTATTGGCTGAAGACTCCTTACCCATCATCAATACACTGCTGCACTATTTTTTTGGCATTGTTGATGACTCCTTACCTATCATCAATACACTGCTGCACTATTTTTCTTGTTGACCCATCATCAATCTATTTAAGCATTGTTATGACTCCTTACCCATCAGCATTACACTGCTGCATTATTTATGGGGAAATCGGCCTGAACACGGCATTTAAAGTTTTTCATTTCTTCCTACCAGTAGGTTGCACAGGAATTTGGGATGCCGTCCTTCAAATCTAGAAGTTGTAGCACAAGCTGTCTTCGCCCTACACACTTCAACAATTCAATATTGCTGCTCAGTTTATTATTGCTGATTTAGAGAAAGCGCCGCATAAAAGAGTTGCTAAGGCTATAGTCGAGTAGATTTCTTCACTTATTACTCTTTTTTGTGACACACTGGTCCAAAGCCTCATTTTTGGTACAGGGATTATTTAAGCCATATGAACTTATTTTAGAAGGGGTGCCACTGGCAGAGTCCTGAAATGAGTTCAGCACTAAGCTTTTTGTAAGTTGGAGTCAAAGTTGCGCTATGCGCACAATTTTATATTTTCGCGACAAAAGGATTTTCTATTGCGAAAATTAAAAACGCATTAATTAATAGGCCATGTGGCTTTTTGTGTGAGTGTCCTTTTCCTCTGTGTCATCTGATGGACTGGCAGCTCTGTGTCATCTGTGGAGGTGGGGGGAATCTGAAGTGTCCTGCTGAAAGCAACCAGAAGAATGGCCTTGAGGTATATCTTGAGGTATATAGAAACTTTCTGCATTCAGTGGAAGAGTTTGAAGCAGCCCAGTCATTACCAGTATCTGTGGACTTCAAGGGCAGACCTAAAAATAACACTCAAAAATTGTCTGGACAATTTGTCCAAACAAATCAAAGTTTGCCTGGACATTGACTTATTTTGAGTGGTCAACTCATTACAATTCAAATTATTGTTATTACTAAACTGGTCAGAGTATGGTTAAATAATGATGAACTAAATAATCAAAATAATCATGGTTAAGTGAGTTAGTGATAGTTGTTAAGAATAGTTAACTAGTAGTGCCAGTCCAGTCGTCCCACTGCTGGAGTACTTCATCTGTATCCTCATCACTGCTTTGGCCTGACATGTCCGCAAGAACAGCACTGCCACTAGGTCCAGGAACAGATTCAGCATCTCCCTTTCTGGGGTTCTGATTGGGCAGTCTTTTCTTATCCTTCCACCATAGACCAATGCTCTGATCGGGATTAAACTGTTTTATAGGAACGGGGTCAGTGTTAATCATCATTAGATCATCTAGTAGGTCATTGCTCATTGATGATCTTTTATCCACCTTAATCAACTTAAGCGTAGAAAACACTCTCTCCAGTTTTCCATTTGATACTGGAAGTGTAAACAGCAATTGGACTAGCTGTAGGATGTTGGACCAGCTAGCTGCATTGGGAGCATGAAAGAGCCTCCACCACACTGATTGATAGTCCATTGTTGCAAGACTAATAAACTGATTAGCATACGCCACCATGTCACTAAACTCAAGAATCAAATTTGCTAAATCAACTCCATTAGATTCAAGAGGGTCTTTAAATCGTAATCCAAGCCTAGTAACAGCTTCCATTGGAGAAGTACTGCTCTCACCAGCTGGTCTTTCTTCAGTAGATAGTATTTTCTCCCAACCTTGAGTCGCTAATACAAAAATGACATCATGAACTATCTGCAAGTCTGACCATGCTAGTCGTGACTTTAGGTGCTCAGTAATAGCAAGGCACAGCTGCTTGCTGAGACATGAAATGATCAGTAGCACTGTCATAATTGCGCAAAGCCTGACACTGGTAAGTTTTTTCCCCATTTTCAATATTAATGTTCTTCAGAATTGATGAGTAGGTTGGCCATTTTTCTAAAGACAGAGATCTGAGCTTTTTTATTTCTTTTACAGTTTTTAAAATACTCATGAAGGCTGCAAGAACATCCAAGTCATCACTCTGGAGTTGTTTGGAAGTTATGGCACAAGGAGACAGCAAATCAACAAAGAAAGCACAACCAAGCAGGTATTTGGCATCACTCCACTTCCGGCAATATCCTTTCAGCTTGGCCCTGTTATCTGAGTTAACCGAATGATCTTCAGATAGAGCTGTCAAGTGGCTAGTGTATGCACCGTACTTTGAGATCACACGTTTCATTGCATTAAGTTTATGGGGTCACCCACCGTGAACCACTTGCACGCACAGGCTTAATTCCCTTGTCATCCAGTGTCAAGCAATCTCTAAGATCATTCACTATTTCAACCAGTTGCCTACACTTTTTAGGGGACTTCTCATAAATGTAGTACAGTCTTAGCAGCATTTCATCTACAAGACTAAAAGATGTCTGTGAGAGAGCATTTTTTATTGCTAACTCCACCCTATGTGCTAAGCACCACATCCAGAAAATCCATGGAACCTTATCTTCAACTAGCCCCTTAACTCCAGCTGCAGCAATATTGGCAGAAGCCCCATCAGTTCCAATCCCAATCAAGTGCTTACAAGCCTCATTATTGATTCCAGAAACACCAAGTTTGGTCAAAGTACTTTCCATACAATCAAATAACCCTTGCCCGCTCACTTCCTTAGGTCTAGCAACTGAAAAAAAATTCATTTTTGTTTTCACTTTCTCATTACAATTATTGTCGCACCACAATACAAGAAAAATCTCATCATCAACATTAGCAACATCTGTTGAACCATCCATCAGCAATGAGAAATATTGAGCCTGAGTAAGACACGTCAACAACTCTTTCCTTTTAGTTTCTGCAATGTAGTGACAGAAAGTTTTTCCCGCTACTTCATTGACGTAGGTTGACCCAATGTTGACACCATGGTGCGCCTCTAATTCACATATCTTAGAGTATTTATTAAAGGAAAGCTTCTCAGTAGCAACAAAGTGCACTATATCAAATTTTTTCCTGAGACTTGCTTTTGCATCTTCAGGTAATTCATAGAGGGCTTTAGCAATGGGAGCGTGTGAGCATGGCCCAAAACCGGCAGCTTTTGCATGCTCTTTTTTAAGAAGCATCATTGCATGAGCATGTTGGTCTGTCTTGGCATGATCTTTAATGTTGCTAATGCGCACTGACTCCGCCCCAACAACCCATTTGTTGCTATAGTTTCTCCTGCCAACAATTTTACTTTCAAACTTTCTACAAATTTTGCAAGCAAGCTTTGTTATTTTGGCCCCAGACACCTCACAATCAAGCCAAGACATAGCCTGAAACTCTTTGTCCAGCTCATTTTGCCACTTTTTAAATGTTGAGTGAGAAACACACCTTCTCTTAGAAGGTCCAGGTCTAGCTTCAGTATCTTTGGAGTAGCGCTTCATTGATAACAAGCACAAGCTACAAAAGAAGCTGCAGCTAATAGCAAGTTTTTTTTGCTGACAACAGGAAATAAACTTACCGAAGAGATAGTAGATTTCTTGGACACAACCATACAAGCCTAACAAGTAGCCCAAACGACTCCGCGCACGCAATACGGACTCCCAATTTCTGAAGAAACGAAATTGCTGATTCAGCACAATCGGAAGGATCACGCGACCGACTTAATTATTGCTTCCAGGCGCCCGTGTCGCGTATCACGTTTTCCCAGCGAGTGAGAAAACTTTATTTCTGGTTCTTTTTGATGCAACATATTTTGGCCGGACACAATGACCATGCATATCATGGATTGTGCGGTCCAAATCAAATTTTGTACGGTAATTGACCGATGTCCGCATGTTATTTTTAGCTCTGCAAGGGTGAAGGCAATGCTGAAGTATTCATGAAACACAGAGCCAAATGGCATAAGTCTTGTCATTTAAAGTTTGCACTGTCTAAGCTAGCTCGTGTTAAGCAGCAGTTGGGCAAGAAAAGAAGTCTGGGAGCTAGTGATGAAGGGACAAGAAAGTCAAAGAGGACATCTGTGGGTATTCAAGACCAAGCAAGTTGTATATTTTGCTCTGTAGCCAGTGGTAAGCTTCATAACTGCACAACATTGACACTTGATCACGATTTGCGTCAAATGGCCACTGATTTGCAAGATACAAGGCTACTTGCTAGAATTTCTGGGGGTGACTTAGTAGCTATAGAAGCGAAATATCACTTCAATTGCCTGTCAGCTTACAAAAGTAAACATAGAAGTGTGCAGCGAGCTGAGGCTGATAATTCTAACCACAGTAATGACATTAAAATTATTGAAGCTCAAGCATTTGCTGAATTGCTGTCCCACATGGAAACTAATGTGGAAACTGGTAATTTTATTTTCAGACTATCTGAGCTTCATTTTCTTTATCAAGAGCGGTTGCACGATCTTGGGGTTGACGTTACTGTCAACAAAACTAGGTTGAAACTGAGGTTGCTAGACAATTTCTCTGGTAAATGTCAGGAACAATCTGATGGGAGGAGTATATTGATTGTTTTCAATGAAGGAATGAAAAAAGTTCTAAAGGATGCTGTAAACAACTTAGACTATGAATCAGAGGCTCTAATGATGATAAAATTAGTGAAGCATTTGAGAAAAGAAATTCTTTCTTGGAAGCCACCACCTTTCACAGGCCAGTTCCCTCCTAATTGTCAAGAATTTTCTGTACCTACAATTCTCAAATTATTTGTGTCAATGCTACTTAATGGTCCCAGTGTGGAAAAGCAGCATGATGAGTTGACAAACAGGTGTCGCTGACAATGGCTCAGTTGATTTACTTCAAAACCAAGCGTAAGTGTTCTTCCTCAGTGAATACCAGCTGGCAGAGCAGGGAGCGGGAACCACCACTTCTTCTCTATGTAGGCTTGAAGGTTCACACTCTAACTAGAAGTAGAGATCTGGTGAACTGTTTCTACAAACTCGGTCTTGCAGTTAGTTATGATCGTGTGATGGAATTAAAATCACTACTAGCTGGAGCTGTATGTGAACAGTTTGAGCAGCAGGGCCTTGTGTGTCCACCAGGTCTCAGAAGAGGTCTATTTACAGTTGGAGCATTGGACAACATTGATTATAATCCATCAGCAATGACTGCTCAAGGTTCATTTCATGGCACTGCTATAAGCATTTTCCAGTTCCCAACTGCATCAAACCCTGGTGTTCTCAGAGATCCACTGGCTATTGAGCCAAGACAATCCTGCAAATGCTCCCTCCCTGATAACTATTCCAATGTACCTGCTGTTTGTTGTCATAGCAGCAACCTTACAGTGTCTGAGTATGTTGCTCTGCCTGGTAGTCAAAGTGTTTTAGATGCTGGTAAAGCTGATGAAGAAAAATGGGTGAAACACAGTCTACAATTACTGTCGCAGGTGGAGAAACTAACAAACCAGCAGTGTGTTTCATGGGCAGCTTTCCATGCGTCTTTAGCATCTGTCCCTCATGACCCTCCAGTGGTAAATTATTTACCGCCTTTATTTTATGAGAAGGCAGCCACACTATCCATGATCAAACACGGAATGAATATTCAGCAGCAAATAACTGACTACCTTAACCCGGGCCAGATTCCAGTCACTACGTTTGACCAGCCACTCTTTGCACTAGCTAAGGCAGTACAGTGGTGTTGGCCAGAGTCCCATGGAGAGAAAAAGCATGTAGTCATGTTTGGGGGCATGCACATAGAAATGGCTCTCTGGAAAACTCTTGGGGATCTTTTGGATAGCTCAGGTTGGACAACAGCTTTATGTGAAGCTGGAATAGCCACTTCAGGTACGGCTGATTCATTTCTGAAGGCATCTCACCTGACTAGAACTAGACATAGCCACAAAGTCACTTTGTTAGCATTGTCTAAACTCCAACATCAAGCATGGCAAGTCATGGCAGCTCAGGAAACCATATCTGACAAATGGAGGGAGAGTATGTCAACCAAGTATCCCACTTTCAAATTTTGGGAAATTATTCGTCAATTTGAAATTCTTGTTTGTATTTTCATTAGAGCTCATCGTACCAGAAATTTCAAACTGTTTGTGGAAACTTTGGAGGCATTAGTACCATGGTTTTTTGCCCTGGACCATATAAACTATGCTAGATGGATTCCTGTTCATATCCGAGATATGAAATCGCTTCCAGACAGCATAAGCGAGTCGTTCCATAAATTCTGGGTGGTACAAAAGACTCAAAATAAATTCTCATGTCTTCCAATAGACCAGGCCCATGAGCAGAACAACCAGATGGTGAAGGGTTCTGGTGGTGCAGTGGGGTTAACCGAGAACCCGTCAGCATTTAGAAGGTGGATGGTTGCGGGTCCTGAGCAGGCACGACTGTTGAATGAATTTGAGTGCCAATTTATGGATTTGGATGGTCATGGTATTGAACATCATGAGCACACGCCCTCTCTCCAAGAAGCCTTCAAAAGGCAAGTCAGCAGTCTCTCAGAAGTTATATCAAACATGGGAAATCCCTTCATGGATGACTGTCCTGAGCTCTTAAGTCTAGACACTCGAAATTGTGCCAGTGATGCTGTGCTAGCTACGGTCAATAGCATCGAGAAGCTAGGTATTGAGAAATACAATCAGTATGTGGAGGATGTGTTGAAGAATCGGAGTGTACCAATTGAGCAGCCAATAGCCAAAAATTCCGTGGCTCTTTTCAAAAGGCTTTTCCCTAAAAAAAACACAAAAAAGAAGGAGGCATTTGCAAGTCTGAAGAGTGATTGCAACCTATTTAGCCAACTGTACATTGCCAGCAAATTTCGTGATGGAAACCTTGAAGAATTTTTTGCTCACGAAAACCAGCCATGGCCTCCTTCCCTTTCTGAGCATGGAAAGTTGTGACTACCGGCAAAGAAAAGTGACATACTCGGCTTTATTGCTCAATATGCAAGCATTGACTCCCCTCCACACTTGTTTCATGCTAAAATCTTTGATGGTCCAGTCATTGTACATACTTTCCATACAGAGGTCAAAACATTCAATCCATATGCCTCTGATATATTCTTGCCATGGACCAAGAGAGTATTACAAAACTGTTCCAGGATTGACATTGTTTGGGACTGTTATAAACTTGATAGTCTCAAGGTATTCACCAGAGAAAAGCGAGGTCATGGGGTTAGGAGGAAAGTGAGCGGAAATGCAAAATTTCCTTCGCGACTCAAACAACAAGAAAGATATACAGCGTGCGCGAACGCCTATAGAAGCCTACCATACCAAGGAAGGCCCTAAGTTGCTTCCTAGTCCTTGGGAGCGGGTGCTCCCTGATGGCTCTCACTCTAGCCTCCGGCACGTTAATAACACCACCGCCCACAACATGCCCCAAAAGCTCCAGCTTCACCTTCCCAAAACAACACTTACTCCTCCTACACGTCAACCCAGCAACCTTCAACACCCCAAACAACTTCCTCAGATGTACCACATGCTCCTCCCAACTACTTGACACAACTAATATGTCATCTATATAGACACGAGCGAAGTCCATACAGTCAACCAACACTGAGTCCATCAAACGTTGGAAAACCGACGGTGCATTAGTAAGACCGAACGGCATCCTGATGAACCTATATTTCCCGAAGGGACAAATAAAACATGTCTTGTCCCTGTCAGCCACATCCACTTCCACCTGGTGGAATCCTTTCGCAAGATCCACCTTAGACAACACCTTACCACTACCAACCTTTTCCACCATCTCCTCAAACCCCGGTATATAATAGGGCTCTTTGGCCGTCACCTCGTTTAACTTCCGATAATCCACACACAACCGTATACCACCACCCTGCTTCTTCACCGGCACCAAGGGTGACGCCCACTGACTGTCACACCTCTCGATCACCCCACACTTCTCCAGACCAGCCAACTCCTTTTTCACTTCCTCCCTAATTCCCAACGGCACAGAGTACGGTGTCTTCCTAATAGGCGGACTATCTCCTGTCTCTATCTTAAGCACAACCTCCCCCGTGTTCCCTGGCAAGTCCGAAAACACTACATCATACTCCGCCAACAAACTATCCAATTCACCCTGATTAAACCCTTCACACTCTCCCGACAACTTGGTTTTCGCCTCACTATTTTTCTCAACAACCACATCCAACCTACCCACACTCATCCTCTCCCAATACCTCTTCAGACAATTCACGTGCACCACTTTACTATGTTTCTTGGCACCCACCTTATGAATTTTGTAGTTGACCTCACCTACTTTCTCCAACACAATGTAAGGACCCTCCCACGAATCCGACAACTTACAACTAAGCCCCGGAATCCGATACTATACCTTAGAACCCAAAGCAAATTCCCTCAACTTCTTTCCCCTATTCAACAAAGCCATCCTTCCTTCCTTCCCCTTCGCCATCTTCAAAGCTGCACAGTCCCTCATCATCTCTAACCTATCTGCCATATTACCAACCCACTCACACACATTCCACTTCTTCCCTTCTTCCTCAAACAACCCATGGTACAGGGCATCCAGAGGTGTCCTTACTCTAAACCCATAAACCAGATCAAAAGGACTAAATCCTGAATCGGCGTGAGGCATCTGCCTCAACACATACAAAACAAAATTCACCTGCCCAACCCAATCCATCTTCTCCTCTACACACTTCCCCAAAATCGCCTTCAGTGTCCCATGCATCCTCTCCACAGCCCCATTCGTTTCCGGATGATATGGGGAGGTCCTAACTTTCTCAATGCCCAACCAACTACACATATCCTTCATCACCTTCCCACAAAACTGACTGCCTTGATCAGTCAATACTCTTTCCGGGATCGAGGTCCTTGAAAAGATTGACCACAACCCATCCATAACTGTCTTAGCATGGATATTCCTCAAAGGTACCGCCTCTGGCCACCTTGTTGCCAAGCAAACATAAGTTAAAAGGTACATGTTGCCACCCTTCCCTTTAGGCAATGGACCCACTAAGTCTACTGCCATGTCTTCGAACGGCTCACTCAGTAATGGCCTCTCTACAGCTGGTGCCTTCTTTGGTTTCTGCTTTGACTTGAGCTGACATACCTTGCATGCCCTGCAATGGGCCCACACCTCCTTGCTCATGCCTGGCCAAATAAAATGCCTGCCCACCATGGCTGACACCTTCTCCGCCCCCAAATGTCCATTCCTCGCATGCCCCAACACTAATACCTTCTCCCTAAACTCCATCAGTACCACCAATACGTCCCTAAACTCCTCCCAAGTTACGTACATTGACTTCACCAACGTTCCATCCTTCCACGAAAACCCTCTCTCCTTTCTCTCACCCAATTCCCTCCATTCCTTCAAACTATCATCCTTCCTGACAGCCTCCCGGAATTTCTCACCATCCGAACCACCCTTCATAGGCCCTATTCTCCCTGCCAATTCACACAACTGCCTTTCCTTTCCCTCTAAAGGTACTTGGCCCTCTAATGCAGTAGGTACTGCCACGCCTTCTACCAAAGTATCCTGACTCAATTCCTCTGACTCAACTACCGAAGTAATCTCCTCAGCTACCGAAGCATCCTGCTCTGACTCCTCAACAGCTGACACCTCCTCAATCACACTCCACACATTATCAGAACTCTCACCTCCCACACTAAGTTCTTTCTCACCCAGTTTCAAATCCTTCGTCTTCACACCCACTATCACTGTATCCAACCCAGTGACTTCTGGTTAACACGTTCACACTCTTAGGTTTCACAGCTTCCCTGAACGCCTCCACCTCCTCATCCACTCTTAAGTCTAACGGCTCAATACAATATCCATCATCCCTCTCATCAACCACTACTCTCTTCTCTAACTTTAGACAGCAACCTCAAACATAGCCCTCGTACATTTCCTCAAGTTAGTTTCACCACACACTCCAGAGATAAGAATCTCACCAAAGTCTTCCGCACCCTGAGCTACCATAGACTTTGTGACTAATCCAATATCAGCTCCCGTATCCACCAAGATGTTTGTCAACTTCCCATTCACCTTCCCCCACACAATATTATTCTTCTCTTCCTTCCCTTTAGTCTCCACATTCACTGGAGATAACCCGCCTCCTAAAGGTTCCTTCTTCACTGTCATTCCCACCTTCTTCAAAGGACAATCAGGACTTTTATGTCCATCCTTATGACAGTTATAGCAGGTAGGCTTCCTAGCTTGACTCACAGACCCAGATACCCGGTCAACATTGGGACGAATGGACCTATTTGCCTTACAATCGACTGCCCTGTGCCCTGCCTCTCCACAGATGAAGCAGTTCATGGTGGACTTACTAAGTGTTGTCATGACCCACTCTTCCTGTCCTACCCCACTACTACTTCCCAACATCTTGTAGAAATTCCCCCGTTGTCTTCCTGACATCCAATCACACCACGCCTCCCGTAACTCTCTCACATTGGTAATGGTTTTGTTCTCTATGAACACCTTCCCACTACTAGGGGTAACCTGTCTTGTCACCGCCATAGCCAAGGCAAACACACATTCCTCCACTGATTTCGCTCCCTGAAACAACCCCTTGCAAATCCTACAGATAGTGTCCACCACCTCATCTCCTGTCTTCGCCTTCAGTGCCTCTCCAGTGAGTTCAAACAACTTATGCCCGTAGGTGATAGTGGTTTCACCCACGGCCTTCAGTAAAGCACCCTTCAATATCTCATAGTCAGCCCCCTCGTCCATTAGCTCACTGACCTTCATGCACAACCTCTCCGTCAACCTTGCAAACAATCTCTCCAACCACTCTGCCCTATTGATCTCACAATCTCTCATAATCCGTTCAAACCGGTCCAGATAGGCGCACAAATCCGAAGCCTCCCTGAACATTCCCAAACCTCTCAACTTCTCTTGCTGCCTCTCCTTCTTCTCCTTAGCCCTGTCTTCATCTTCTTTTCTGTCCCTCCTGGCTACATCCTCAGCCCTTCTCCTTTCCGCCTCTTCCTCTCTAAATTTTGTCAATCTCAATTCTTCTAACTCCCTTATTTTCTCCGCCTTAGCATCTTCTATCTTCCTTAACTTCTCAGCCTTAGCATCTTCCATTTCCCTCATCTGCGTAAACATCTCTCTCAAATCAGCTCTCCTAGCCTCTTCATTAGTCTTCCTAGCCTTCTCTTCTTCCTCCCTCCTAGCCTCAGCTGCCTCTTACAAGTCTCTCTTATACTGAGCATCCCTCTCACACATTATCCTCAACAGTGTTTTAACCTCTGAATCATCTCCAGTGGCCATCTCGTACACTTCCTCCCTCTCACTGATACCACTCAAACTGTCACTCCCCTCAATCACTGTTCCTGCTCCCTGATCTACTTCCCTTTCTACTACTTCGGTCTCCTTTCCCTCCGAGCTCACCGTTTGTTCCACCTGCCTGGTGAAGTACGGTGACCTAGGCTCTAGCACTTGTCTCCTCGATGGCCTATAAGCCAAATCTCTTCCACTTCCAGCTGGCAACTTCCTGCTGGTCCTCTTCCTCCCCGTTTCCTCAGGTTTGGTCTCCGGCATGGGCAGGGAATAGCTTCACCGTCCGACAGAGACCTAAAAAAAAACACAACAAAACAAAAAAATGACACACGAATAATAATGGCGCGCACAAAAAAAAAATTAGATTCAACAATGATACAAGTTATACACAAACACAATTGTTCTGTTCCAAGCAGTCTCGACTGCTGTTCTCCTACGGTAGTATGGTCCCGATGTAGGTAGGACGTAGGTTGAGTCCTCACTGTGGCGGACGCACGCAGGAAGATCTCAATATTAAACTCCCTCTTGGATATTTCCGCTGATGGGAATTCTTGATGGTTCTTCTCTCGGGATGACTCCTGCGATTGAAGATCCCACCGCTGCCACCAAATGTGGGCCGACTCGGGGGCAGTTGTCACTTGGCCTCTCTTCCGACTCGCACCTGATGACAGCAATTATTTGCTGCCACCAGAGTCTCAAGGGTTTCTTAGCTACTCCTTGGCTAGCCACGACCCTACCCGCAGGTTGGATACTAGGAATAGGTTAAATTGTATTTAATCAAGAAACAGAACACACAACGTATTGAGTGACGTGAACTACAAAACTGAGACTGAAGCACATGGCACACAGCATCTGACTTATATAAAAAACACAAACTCCACCTACAACTCCCACAAAATGCTGCAAAGCACACACACAAACACCGACTATCGTGTTACATTTTCACATAAACTACACATGACTTCCATTAACAACTTATTGATGACACACACACAAACATGTTCATTCATGCATGCCCGCAATTGTCTCTTCTCAGTTCGGCTTCATGTGGGCATGCCCACATCTCCCCCCCTCCTTCTGACTTGCTGAATGTCCATCTTCAGCACATATCTGCTCCTTCTTGTCGTAACAACGACTCAGATAATCAGCCACGCCATTTTCTCTGCCACTACGATATTTGATTTCAAAGTCAAACTCTGTAAGGCGAAGAGCCCAGTTGTATAGCCTCCTGTTCTCTTGCCTAGCTGACATCAGAGTCACCAATCCTCGATGGTCCGTCACCACAGTGAATCGATTCCCATACAAATAGAAGGCAAAATGCCTCACTGCTTCGAACAACGCAAGTCCCTCCAGCTACTCCTTGGCTAGCCACGACCCTACCCGCAGGTTGGATACTAGGAATAGGTTAAATTGTCTTTAATCAAGAAACAGAACACACAACGTATTGAGTGACGTGAACTACAAAACTGAGACTGAAGCACATGGCACACAACATCTGACTTATATAAAAAACACAAACTCCACCTACAACTCCCACAAAATGCTGCAAAGCACACACACACAAACACAGACTATCGTGTTAAACTTTCACATAAACTACACATGACTTTCATTAACAACTTATTGATGACACACACACAAACATGTTCATTCACGCACCCAGCAATTGTCTCTTCTCAGTTCGGCTTCATGTGGGCATGCCCACATCGCCCCCTTCAAATTAGATTTGCTCAAAATATTTCCATGATTGTAAAATGTTAGCTCAACGGTAGACATAGAGGTTGTGAATAGAAATGATCTAGTTTTACGTGAATCATCCTCAGAACTCCTTCCTTTTTTTTCTTATATTGTGTGCAATTTTTGCATTGGAAATAAGTATAGGTTACATCGTGAGGTAAAGGTAATTACGGGATTTACACAACCAAGAGCTGAATTACTAATTTACTGAAAATTCAATGTGTTTCGCCACAACTTGGTATAGAAGTGAAATTTTGTCACTGATTGTAAGATATAATTGACTATCTAATATATCTATGTGATGCAGAGATGGCATGAGAATCATCAATGGAGGTTGCTAAGGACATGAATATTCAGAAGGCAAGCACACAATACTTGTGTTAGATGCTACACGATAAACTTTAGTGATAGGGCTGTCTGAATGGTGTATGTGTGTGCATGTGTTGTGTAACATGGTCAAGGAGCACATCCTTGTAGCAAGAGTTTGTGTTTCATTAGTATGAATTCAGTGAGTAGTCCATGGAAACCTGACAAGTGTAGTGGTTGACAGTATAAATGAGTGGTTAATGTAATATCTATTAACACTTCCATTCAAAGATGTGATGCTTAATTGGGTACTATTACCTCAGAGCAAGCAGCTAAATTACCTCATCCAGGCAGAATCCACAGTACTCTCATTCATTCATACTAATCTAACCTTCAGTGTGCTCTTGAGGGGTTACAGTAGTCATCTTGTCATTCGTTCATTCATTCACTCATGCGGCTGCAAGATTGGTTATATTCGTTACGCGGGTAAGTAAACGGAATGTCAATTATACTGGAAGTGACAATTCAAATATGTTTTCTCGATTTCTGGTTCAATTGCTTTGCTGAATACAGCCCAGTTCAACTGCCAGTTCTCTGCTTTGAAGGTTTACCCCCCAGTATTTTTGCACCAAGTGGAGGTGAAGTGTAGCTTACTGATAGCTTAAGTGCTGCACAGCCGCCACGAACTACCACTTGATTTTATATTTAAAAAGTTTACAGGTACCTCTTCATGATGCAAATGCTTGCACATACACATACACAAAAAAAAAAACACCCCACCACTCCAGATGATCAAGAAGTAATTTAGTAATTTTCCATAATTAAGAATTAGTTTTTGTAGTGTGTAGAATTTTTCTTGTATGGGTGTGTGATACAAAGGGTTCCTGCAGACAGAATTTGTCTGCAATTTTGTTTTAAGTTAGTTCACAATAGAAGTTGTTGTTGTGTTGTTTTTAATTGTAATAGTTGGGGTTGATGTTTGTGTGTTGTTGTTTTTTTTCTTATGGGACTTGGTTCAGATAATAGAGATGCTTTTATCTGGCTTTAGGGCTTCCATGTCAGGTTTTAGTGAGAAATATTTTAAATGCTAGTATGTATTCCATTTGTCACAAGAAGAATTGTTGCAACAAGTTTTTTTAGTTAGCGATATTGGCTCCCAAATTTATTGTTACTTTTGAAGTCTTATCCATCACATGCAGTGACTCAGTGCTGGTTTTTCTTGTTAGTGGCTTGTGAGTGATTTTTGGGAAGGGGCTGGTGTTTTTCCTGTAGTAAGTCACTATTTGGTGGCTGCTTCTGGAACACTTACAAGGACTACTTTATATCATACCAAATGATTCCCATTATTTTATCGGTATTGCCCTCACTCACCCTCCCTATGTAATTGTAGCAGGTAAAAGGAAAGTTGTGAATCCTGAGATAGTTTAAGTTTGGATTAATGAGTGGTAACTTTTTTTGAAGGAAATGTCTTTGAATCAGTTCCACAAATTGCTATGACTGCCTCAGTTAGCCTTGGATGTTAAGCTGGTTGTAGTGTCCCTGTCTGGTAACATTGGTGTTAGTACATAGGTGTTCTCCTTGCATCTGAGGTGAGAGTCAACTGGGGTTTCTGGCGCGCAAGGCTAGACGTTATCACTACCTTCAGCTGGAGTGGCCAAGTGATTGGGAGGGGATCCACATCAAAATGTCAGAATTTTCATTTTGGACTATTCTCCAGAAAAACTATCCTCTTTTGAGCCTTACATGGTAGCTTACTATTTTTTACACGTAGTTTTCAATAAACTTAAGGGCGCCCGCACACCTCCTACGCAATTTTTTGTTGATGGTTGCTATTCACGATTACTACTATTGTATACTTCAGGGGCTTCTCTACTACAACACAAGGACAAAGTACCTGCCGAAGGAGCCGCTCACTAATTTTAGAGCGAATCTGGAGGAAATATCGGGGCCTGGTTATAAAACTTTGAGGCACATTTTTGGAGCGGTGCGGTAAGTTGGAGCTCCGCAATTTGGTGCACTACTAGTTAAGCCGATACTCTACTGCAAGACAGCGAGTTCTTATCCATTTCAATATTACTTTATGATATATTCGCAATTTTTTCTATTGTATGTGCTTCAGTCTCAGTTTTGTAGTTCAGGTCACTCAATACGTTGTGTTCTGTTTCTTGATTAAATACAATTTAACCTATTCCTAGTATCCAACCTGCAGGTAGGGTCGTGGCTAGCCAAGGAGTAGCTGGAGGGACTTGCGTTGTTCGAAGCAGTGAGGCATTTTGCCTTCTATTTGTATGGGAATCGATTCACTGTGGTGACGGACCATCGAGGATTGGTGACTCTGATGTCAGCTAGGCAAGAGAACAGGAGGCTATACAACTGGGCTCTTCGCCTTACAGAGTTTGACTTTGAAATCAAATATCGTAGTGGCAGAGAAAATGGCGTGGCTGATTATCTGAGTCGTTGTTACGACAAGAAGGAGCAGATATGTGCTGAAGATGGACATTCAGCAAGTCAGAAGGAGGGGGGGAGATGTGGGCATGCCCACATGAAGCCGAACTGAGAAGAGACAATTGCGGGCATGCATGAATGAACATGTTTGTGTGTGTGTCATCAATAAGTTGTTAATGGAAGTCATGTGTAGTTTATGTGAAAATGTAACACGATAGTCGGTGTTTGTGTGTGTGCTTTGCAGCATTTTGTGGGAGTTGTAGGTGGAGTTTGTGTTTTTTATATAAGTCAGATGCTGTGTGCCATGTGCTTCAGTCTCAGTTTTGTAGTTCACGTCACTCAATACGTTGTGTGTTCTGTTTCTTGATTAAATACAATTTAACCTATTCCTAGTATCCAACCTGCGGGTAGGGTCGTGGCTAGCCAAGGAGTAGCTAAGAAACCCTTGAGACTCTGGTGGCAGCAAATAATTGCTGTCATCAGGTGCGAGTCGGAAGAGAGGCCAAGTGACAACTGCCCCCGAGTCGGCCCACAGGCATAATGGAAATTGAGGGAGTCATCTGTATTGCTTAATGAGTGTTTTTGATCCCCAGTAGCGCAGGTTACCCGGGCTATCACTCATTAATAGTAGGTCAGGTCAGTTTTTGTTTTGTTTTGTTTTCAACCTACGGCCCCTTCTAATTTGTTGAAAAACATTCTGTCTAATATGGGTAGAGCTTCTGTGGTAAAGAATGACATCGTCTCCAACTAGAAACTACTTGAACTCTACGTTTCCAAGATTAATGCTGCATTCGTGCGCACTCACCCTTACTATTTCACTTAGCTACCATGGTATTTCACTTAGTTTCCACTTAGTTTATGTGCTATTTCACTCAGTTACATGCTATTCCACTGTCCCAGTGTGATTTCAACTGAATAACGATTTTTCCCATATAGTTTTGAATGGGAAATTCATGTTCCATCCTATTAAGAATGAAATTGTTTTAAAAAAATTTTTTTTTTTGCTTTACAGGGTGGGGGGAAGCCCAAATGGCCTAGAAAAACTCAGAACAAAATGAAAATAACTGCAGGAATAACAAAAGATCGGGCCTAAATAAGGAAATGATCCACAATATACTAGCTCAAGATATATTTCAACTATTAACTAGTTTCTTAAACATGAAGGTGTCGTATAAAAGGGGGGTAGCCGGGGACATATTTCGCGATTAGTGGAAGATGGCCGCTGACAGTTTTTGTCACCGACTCCCCTTTAGTAGCATTACAGCAACTTAGCGCACACAAAAGCTTGGATACAAAGTCATGAGCATCTTAACAGAAGACAAAATAAAAATAAAAAACAAGGAAAAAAACAAGAACTAATGGCGGGATCTAAATAGAGATGAAAAAGTACTGTTTGCCATTGACGCAGCTAAATTCAACTGCAAAAGATACACATACAGCGTGCTGTCAGAGTTCTCCAAGATACTATCCTGAGGGTTCATCTTCAATCAAAAAATACTTTGGTACATACACATGGCATTGATAGATGGACTTTTACTTGCAAAAATGATTACATATAGCTGTTGTTTAGTAGGGCACTTGTTGTAAACATGGTGTGGATCGACTTGAAGAAAGGATAGTGAGCTACGTATAATAAAGGGTTCTCTTGGCGCAGCTACTTTATTTTAATTTGAATAGGAGCTAGAGGTAAAAGGGCATGCCTGGGATTCTTCCATTTATACCCGGACCTCCGAAAGGAGTTCAGAATGTGGTATAGGAGGCCACAGATTTCCCGTACGGAGAATAGCATTGAATTATAAAAACGACCTCTACGCTTAACAGGTCACTTGAATCCTCCATAATAATAAAATTAGCAGGTAAAGGATAATCACCAGGACTGTGATATGACAATTAGCAGGTGAATGACATTGCCAGCAAGATTAAGTTAAATCATTGCAGCTTAAACTAAACTGGTCATTAGATAAAATACTCTATAGAATTTGATAAATATACTGATGACTCATGTAGAGATCTGGCCAAAAATACACATCCATAAAGCCAGTAAGTAGCAAAAGGAGCTCATGAAAACACCTTAGATCTACGTGAAACCTACTTGCCCTCAGCAAAATGCAAAAGCCTAGCTTCTATATAACTGAAACCTACTCATGAACCCTCAGCACTACTATGCACTAGCTAGCTTCTATAAAATCATTTAATACTGCTCCAGCAATGAAACTGGTAGATGTAAATGTTATCTTCATAAGGAGTAGCTAAATATGCAGGAACACAAAGCCAATCAGAACCTCAGGTAGCCTAATGGTTATCATCACATATGCTTGAGGCTTGTGAGCAGACAAGAAATTAGTAAATTAACACTGGTGGACATTACAGATGAATGGAAGTGATAAAAGCATAAACCACTGCCTCAAATCTCTCTGCAAAAGGCTTAGGAAGTCTAATAGTACAGTCAATTTATTGTTGGACCTCAAACAAATTGCAACAAAAGGTTTCTTGACTGTTTCCTATACAGAAAAATGTGCTCTATAACATACTAAAAGTCCCCCAAAATCTAACCATGGGAAACCACAAAAATTTGATCAAACAACGCTAAAATATTCCAAAAAAATTAGCAAAAAATTACCACTTATCAAAAGTGAGACTTTCTCAACAGTTTCCTACCCAGAAAAGTGTGCTCTATAACATACTAAAAGCTCCTAAAGTTTGCATTGATAAAAATGCAGAAATTTGGTCATCAATCTGAAAGAAATGCAAAAATTTGGCGAAAATATCACATATAATAACAGTTTTTAACCCATATGCACTATCTAACCAGAGAAAACCTGTACATTCATTAAAAAATTATCAAATTCATGGCCAACTGCTTGACAAGACAAGAGACTACTTTTTAGTTTAGTTTTGTTCCTCAGTATCTGGATCATCAACATCATCATCACAGTTGCCTTCAATACTTGCTGAGTTCATACAGCCAGACCCTTTACAGTTGCCACACACTATGGTGCATGCTATCCCGTGCTTTCTGCAGGTACATCTCATAGAACTACAATTGGCCTGACAATTGCATCGGATGATATGTAAAAGATCATCTGGAGCAGGCAACACATCAGTGGTGACTGGGATAAGAATTCCTTCACTCTCCCTCCATCCCCATTCTTCTGGCTTAAGGCTGTCTCCTTTTCCCTTCCACTGCTGTACTTGGTAATAGACACGGAGGCTATGAAACTTAACTGCACTTGATGTTGGTGGTAGAGTCTGCGGTTGGATGTGTGATGTATTCTTAGCAACTCTTTCGCAAAATCGCTCGTATCGAACAGAGTTAATGCTCTCTCCGGGTTTACCATTGTACATGCAAACGAGAATACGCTCACCTGCAATTGTGATGCCTTCATCAGTAGCTAATGGCGAATCAAAGGCTTTAGCTAAGGTACGAAAGTAATTTGATTCTCTGAACCTCTTTAGCGAGTTCCCTTTCCCGATCCCATGAGGTTGTGATGTTGTATCACATCCAAGTAACGCATGTAAGAATAAGATGTGCTTGCAAATCTCAGGGCCTAGCTGCCTTTTCACATCAAGTATATTCCATACACGAGAATTCTTGGCACTTTTCTTTGGCTCTGGCTTAAAAAACAAATGGTGAGAATCCAAGCTTGCATGATAGATCAGCAATATTAACAGGTCAGTATCATCTCCAATCAATACAGTGTTGACTCTTGAAGCTGATTCAACTGCTTTCTGCACTATTAAAAGATCGGCATCTCCGGAAGAATGATAGGTCTTGCAATTTTTCTCCACCAGCTTTGTAGAAAGCATATTGATGAATCTTTGCTTGTTTTCTTTGTTCATAAGAAATTGAGCCTTTTTCATAGTAAGGTGCATGCTTTCTGTAAATGTTACAGTTGCTCCTGCTTGCCCCTTGGTTCGCCTCTGGTGGGTCATGTCCTTTGTAGACTTGCTTTGGTAGCCATCAAATACAACTATTGCATTTCCATACTTCCTTGTCACATATTCAGTGTATACAGAGCAAATCTCATTGAACGTAGCACCTTTTGCCCACGGAATGCGCTGAAGCAAAGCCCCACCGTCTAACACATACTGAACTGCCTCATGGCCAGCCAGTCCAGAAATTTCTTGATCAGGTAGAAGAGACCAAATGGCATTAGCTAAAATAGGCTTGTTAGCCTCACGAAGAAACTGAAGACCACTGAAGAGAGCTGGCGGGTAGCTACACAATTCGAACTTGAAAATATCTTCAAGATCATCTCTGGATTTTGCAACCAGAATGAGTCGCTGAAAGAGTAGTTGTGGGTCAATCTGAATGATATCACCATCAACTTTAACTGAACATTTACAGTTCATTGTAACAGCTTGATTGGCTCTCTTGAACACGTACTCATCCACATTTTCCCCCTCCATGTCATCCAATATAGCTCTTCCTACTACTTCAGCCTTGTCTACATTGACTGTAGAATGTGCATGTACACCTGTATGAAATTGAATTAAAATTGCCATGCTTTTTCATTAAATAGTGCTTTTCTTCGCATTAAATCATCAAAAACCTTTATTAGGTTATAGAGCACTGCAGGAAACATTTAAAAAAAGGTTGTGATTGATAAGTTGTTGTGTTGTTAAATTTTATTTGAATTTTTAGATTTTAAGAAAAATGTTTAGCTAAATTTTTGTGCTTTCCCCTTGTTAGATTTTGGGGGACTTTTAGGTAATAGTTAGAGCATAAGCGCTTGGGTACTGGTGCATTTAGTGCACTGAAGCCCAAGGGCCGTAGGCCCGAGGGCTTTGTGCACTAAATCCACCAGTACCTATGTTCGGGACTGCTATAGTCACCGAAGGCACACAGAACTATTTAGCTAATTAGCAACATACTCATAACAATTAGCAAGCTATTCACACATACAAATTACCTTATAATTATATTCATAGATTAACCACTCATGCTTTCCTGTATCATTTCACTTATAGGCAGCCTGCTAGCTCTGCCTCTTTGGTGCTGATAACTATTGTTTGTGTTATTATTCTATAACGTAACATAGTTCACTAAAGGGAAGTGGACTCTCCCCCATGAGTCTTTAAGGCCGTCAACTTTATGAGCGGTGCAGTGCATTATTCTGAGCCAGTGCACTGAGTTGTCGATACTTTACCAAATCCTACATTGCGAGTGGGCCTTACAACCCCACATAGACTTTCTCTGTCCATCCATTGTAGGTCGGCCTTCCATACCCGTTCAATGGTCCTTCGAGCCGGATCTGCTCTGTAAGGTATCATCACTCGCTGTAATTCACAGACAGATCCTAGACATTCGCCTTTAACTAGCACTACAAGTCAAGCCTCTGACTGCCGCCTAACTGAGCAAGCGGCTATAGCCCAAGCGCTTGTAGCCAAGCCTCAAAAGGACTTCAGAGTGGATTTTAGCTTCATCATGTCTACTGATAAATTGCAGCAGATAGATAACTGTGATGACATAGAGAAGCTCAAGCGTATGCGAAGCAGCCGCAAAGGCCGGATCACTGCTACTCGCAATGACTTTGATAGGCTCAAGGTTGACAGCTCTCTCAAGTCATCCATGTCTACTAAGTATAAGAACCTTCTCACGCAGCTGAAAGGTCATAGTGAACTGTATGAGAGAATACAAGACAAGATTCTACGTCTTGTTGGAGACAAAGAGGATCATGATTCTCATACATATACACAGGAGGAAACAGAAGAATCTGAGACCTGTACATTCATCCAACAATTAGAAGAAGACATTGAAACTCATTTAGAGACGCTACGGATATATAAAAGTGTTTGCAAGTTAGATCGCATTTTTAACAACATGGTTTCTTCTGACAGTTTAAGTAACGCAGACACTCTGGCTAGGATCAAGGAGTATGACAAAGAGTATGAGGAACTCCTCTCTGCACTGAGTGAAATTCCTGAGCATACAGAGCTCATGGATGCTATGCAATCTCTTGAAAAACTCTGTTCTTCTATTCGCAAAGAAGCTCTTCGACACATTTCGTCTCCTTCGCTTCCCTGTGTATCTGACAGCACTGCTTCAACTGAGCATAATTCAGACACAATTCGGTTTGCTCGGTTAGAACTCCCTACATTCAGTGGCAATCCCAGTCATTGGCCGCGCTTCTTTGAGGACTTTACTAATGGCATCTCGAAGCGACACCTAACTGACAGTGATAAGCTCCAGTATTTGCAGAGAGCCATGGAGTCGGAGGAGGGACGGGCCATCATCACTACTGGACGTGACGGAGGTAACAACTATGATGATATCATCCACAGGCTAATTGAACGTTTTGATAGACCGCGTGATGCTTGCCGATCTGCCATTGCAGACTGGATGGCTCACAGGCATGAGCTGTCCCACAATGGTATTGGCCAATCTCTAACAGCATTTGAGACAACTCACAGTATACTCAAGCGTTACACAGATGGCTCCCTCAAGACTGTTTTGGCTTTAGTCTGGGAAGCCAAGATGCCCCCTTCCATGTACAGAGATTGGAGGAAGGAATCAGTGAAGGAACGAAAAGTGCCCCCTGGAGAAAAACTTCTGGAATTTGCCTCAGATTATCGTCGTGGCCTCCTCAATAACATGGATGATAGCCTATCATTTTCCTCTTCAGCTTGATCACAGTCATCCCTGAGCAAGAAGTCTACCAGCACTCCACGAACTCAGGTTCACAGCACTCAAGAGAGTTCCACTTGCAAAGCTTGTGGTGAATCGCATCATCACTTGTACCAGTGTCACATATTTCGATCCATGAGTGTTGAACAGCGACAACAGCTACAGCAGAAGCACAAATTGTGTGTGAATTGCCTCTCATCAGAACACTCGGGGAAGAACTGTTCTAGTAGATATACATGCAGAGTCTGTAACAAGCGCCATCACTCACTCCTGCATCGTGGTGATAATTGGTCTAAGTCAACACATGGAACTTCAAATGTTGCAACAGCACCAGCATCGGCACCAGGGCCATCAATGGATAGCTTAACAACACCAGTATTGGCACCTCCAATTACCGTATATCAGCAACCTGCTATGTTATCTACGCCTCCATTCATCTCTGCAGCATCGCCTTACACTATGCAAGTACCAGCCACTCCATTTCAGTCTTTGGGATACATACCCACTTCCACATCCTCAACTGCTTCTGTTCCCACAATGCTCACATGCGAACCATGTCCAGGTCAAGTGATTCTATATGCAACTGCATTGACAAGAGTACAGCAGGATGGGATGGTTTTTGAAGCTCGAGCTATGCTTGACAGTGGCTCTAGGTTGACCTTTGTAACTGAACGCTTCGTCAAGAAGGCTAGGATTCCTGAACACTACTTCCCTGTCAAGATAACTGGCTTCCAGCAAACTGATACACCTCTTGCAAAGTTTCAGGTTGAACTCAATTTTATTTTAACCAGTCAACAAGGCATGGAACTACACACAATGACAGCACTGGTGGTCAAGTCTATTACAGATGACCTCCCAGCAGGTTATCTCCCTCAGCTACGTCAAGATCCTCTGCTTCAAGGTCTACAGCTAGCGGACCCATCTCTAGACTCCCCTGGAAAAATCGACATACTCATAGGGAGCAATTACATGCCAACCATTACTAAATCAGAGATTCGTCACTCAGCTGATCGGGCCCTATGCGCAATTGACACATACTTTGGATGGGTAATTTCTGGACGATGTCAAGGTTCGAAATCCCCTACTGACAACAACACTCGTTGTAATATCACAATGCAGCAACAATCAGATTTAGCACAGGAATTTCTGCTGTTCTTGGAGACTGAAGGCATGCCCGATGAGTCCATTTCTGACGTTCAATTGACTGAGGAAGATGCTTTGGCTGAGGAGAACTTCTGTAAGACCCACTCACGTCTGCCTGATGGGAGATTCTCGGTTACACTGCCACGCAAAGCTAACCCTCCCATCCTGGGACATTCTAGGGGTATGGCGCTCAAGAGACACCTCACTAATCTAGCGTGTCTACAAAAAAAGAATCTCCATAACGATTTTCAGGATGCTATCTGGGATTATGCCCGTCGCTCTCATGCTGAGAAGGTTCCTGATGCTGAACTCAGCCCACCTCCTGGCAGATCTTATTACTTTCCCACTTTGGGCGTACTCAAGGAAGAATCTACTACAACCAAGTTCCGAGTGGTATTTGATGGTTCAGCTCGGACTTCATCTGGTGCATCACTTAACGACACTCTTCTGAAGGGGCCGAACTTGTATCCTAAACTCTCAACAGTTCTTATCACATTCCGAAGTAAGGCCATTGGCATGACTGCAGACATAGGAAAAATGTTCCGGGAAATTGCTCTAGATCCCTCAGAACGAGATTATCACAGATTTTTGTTGACAAATGAATCAGGAGTGGTGGAAGACTGGAGGATGTTACGGCTCACCTTTGGTGTTGGCCCCTCGCCATTCTTGGCTACCAGAGTGTTGCGAGAAGCTGCTGAAGTTTACTCCTCCAAGTACCCACTGGCAGCGAAAGTCCTCAAAACCGACCTTTACGTCGATGACTGCCTGACTGGTGCAGGTACTGTGAGCGCAGCCATGGAATTGAGGGAGCAACTGAATGACCTACTGCTAGAAATAGGGATGACTCTACGGAAGTGGCGGTCAAGCAGCCCACAGCTATTGGACTCTATTCCACCAAACTTGCGGGAAACTGAGCGGATACAAGTGTTCCACAATCCCAAGGATTCACACAAAGCACTAGGAGTCCACTGGAACACATCCTCAGATAATCTACACATTCCCACACCTCCACCCTCCACCATCACAAATCCCACCAAACGGCAGCTCTCTTCAGCTATAGCAAGAATCTACGACGTCTTGGGATTCTTCACACCTGCAGTTCTTCAGCTCAAACTACTAGTTCAACAGCTTTGGAGGTCTGGGTGCGACTGGGATCAGACACCACCGGAAGAGCTTGCTCAATCTTGGTCAACCTGGCAGCAAGAGTCCCATGGTATCTCAAACAAACCCATCCCAAGAAGCTACCTCACTGCAGGAAAGACTCCTCATCACTTCCAGTTACATGGATTTGCTGATGCCAGTAGTACTGCATATGGTGTTGTGGTCTACATCAGAGTCACATACACAGTTTCAACAGCCATTGTCATGGCTAAGTCGAAGGTAGTGCCACACTCGAAGCCTAATACTATCCCAAGGCTAGAATTGTGTGCAGCATGCCTTCTCAGTAGACTTTTGGTCTATGTAGCACCATTGCTGAATATCCCTCTCTCTGAGGTGTATGCCTGGTCAGACAGTACTATCACTCTCAGTCGGTTATTTGCTGGCCCTGGAGAACAAGACCTGTACGCTCGTAACAGGATTGCAAAAGCCATCAGTAACCTCTCTTGTGATCACTGGAGACATGTCCCAACCAATTCAAATCCAGCTGACCTTGCTTCACGAGGTGTCTCACCGCAGAAATTAGTAGACTCAGAGTTGTGGTGGCAGGGACCAGATTGGCTCACTAAAGATCAGCTCCAATGGCCAAATTTAACCAGTTGGAAGAGTCACAACGGCATTTTTGAAACAACCACTAATGTGCTTACTGTCAGTGTAGTCAAAACCAAGGAAGAACAAGCCCTTGGCATCAGTTTTGCAAATCAATACAGCTCCTACCCAAAGGCTCTACGGATTTACTCTTGGCTGCGACGCTTTACGGCGAATGTGAGGATAAAGGATAGAGAACTCAGAAACCTCAGTAGCAGGTTGTCAGTACAAGAGATTGAATCTACTGAAATCATTCTCCTCTCAGCCAGTCAGCAAAGAACCTTTCCAACTGAGCTTGAAGACTTGAAGAAAGGCAATTCAGTGAGGACCACCAGTCCTATCATACAACGTCATCCCATGCTGGGGACAGATGGATTGATGAGGGTAGGAGGGAGATTGCAGCATTCCTCACTTCCTTATGATAGCAAGCATCCAGTGATTATACATGGACGGGACCCTCTGGCTCGAACTTTGGTCGTTCATCTCCACAATACATCACTACATGCAGGACCAACATCACTAGTAGGACTGATTTCACTACGCTTTGATATAGTGGGAGCTAAGCGTTTGGCTAAAGAGGTGTCTGCAGGCTGTTATGTATGCCGTCGTCACTATGCCAAAGTTGCCAGTCAATTGATGGGTCAGCTGCCCTCCTGTCGTCTATCTATAGCTCCTCCTTTTCAGAAATCGGGAGTAGACTTCGCTGGTCCACTCCAACTGAGAATGGGCCACGTCCGGAAGCCAACAATGATTCCTGGCTATTTATGCATTTTTGTGTGCCTCACAACCAGAGCTGTGCACATAGAGGTGGTTTTAGACCTCACCACAGAGGCCTTTCTTGCATGTTTGAGACGATTCATTGGTCGTCGAAGTCGACCTTCACTTATATATAGTGATAATGGCTCAAACTTTATTGGAGCTCGAGGAGTACTGGAAAAAGCTTATCAAAAACTCGATCAGATGCAGCCTTCAGAAGCTCTTTACCAGTACCTAGTCGACCAGAGGATAGAGTGGCGCCATATCCCTGCAAGGTCCCCCCACTTCGGAGGAATATGGGAGGCTGGAGTGCGTCAGATGAAGAACCTGCTCCTCAAGACAGTCAAACCACATCGTCTCACACCTGAGGAACTTATGACAGTCACAGTTGAAGTTGAGTCCATGTTGAACAGTCGTCCACTTGCTAGGATGGAATCTACGCACACGGATGGAGAGGAGATCCTAACCCCAGGGCACTTTTTGATTGGTAGGTCACTCAAGGCTCTACCAACCACACCTAGCAACACCAGGATGACTCTCCTAAAGCATTGGCAGCTCTGCCAAAGTTTGTCACAGTACTTGTGGCAGAAGTGGTCAACTGTATACCTGCAGCTTCTCCAGAAGATGGGGAAGTGGCATCAACCCCAACGATCTTTGAAAGTGGGAGACATTGTTTTAATTAAAGATGATGATCTATTTGAGCGATCATGGCCTACTGCAAGGATTATCGATGTACATCCAGGTTCTGATGGCTTGGTACGGGTTGTCACAGTTCGAACCACAAGAGGTACCTTCAAACGAGCCATAACCAAGCTAGCACCACTCGTGATGATTGATACTTCAGAAGACAAGAAACCTTGACTACCACCTTGCCGCCCAGTATGTTCGGGACTGCTATAGTCACCGAAGGCACACAGAACTATTTAGCTAATTAGCAACATACTCATAACAATTAGCAAGCTATTCACACATACAAATTACCTTATAATTATATTCATAGATTAACCACTCATGCTTTCCTGTATCATTTCACTTATAGGCAGCCTGCTAGCTCTGCCTCTTTGGTGCTGATAACTATTGTTTGTGTTATTATTCTATAA
>WLWD01001267.1_pt1 | contig 49614 bp, 32 predicted proteins | sample 6712731 | NCBI WGS metagenome assembly WLWD01 (sample SAMN12718690, study PRJNA576275) | sponge metagenome | isolation source: marine sponge | host: Mycale hentscheli | place: New Zealand: South Island, Marlborough, Capsize Point | collected 2014-11-01
TACAACTCAGTAAAGTTTGCACTCAAATTAATTTCTTTTCTGAAACTTACTATTTGAGATACTCCAGCTGTAAAATGCTAAAAGAAAACACCTCAAACTTGCGCAGAGAAATAGGCCCTTCATTTTGTTAAGTTGACGTACAGGCGAATTCTGCGGCAGCGCTGAACTGAACTGGAAACGCAATCTGGGGGTGGGGCTACTAGTATTGGACTGGCAGCAAGTGGCACAGTCCACCAAATACAAAATAAAATGCGGGTAACAAAATATTGTTTTTTGTTTTGGTGGTATGGAAAGAACCCTACAAAGGCTTATAAACTACCATTGTCATTAATAGTATCTCTTCTCATTCTGTAAAGGGGTGTGGCATTACTTTTAAAGCGTTGTTACATACAGTAATCTCCACATTGAATTGAGTAAAGAAAGCCTCCAAAACATTGAATTGAGTAAAGAAAGCCTCCAAAATCACTGCCACAAACCTGACTGCAAGTTCAACAGCAATAGTATGATAAATAGAAAGTAAGCTGGTTCAATGATGATAGTTGAATATTAGCCTCTGTTGTTGCCGGGTCTTTTCCTGCCAGTAAACTCAGGCTCCCTAGTATGTTCCTACTTGCCATGACTATAGCAGTTGGTACATATAGGGTGATACTTTGAAGACTTCTCCTCAGCTCATCAGGAATGGATTGTCAGACAAGAGAGGTGATGGATCAATATACACTCTAACAAGATACTGTCAGACAAGAGAGGTGACGGATTATTGTACACTGCCAACAAGACTGTCAGACAAGAGAGGTGATGGATCACTGTACACTGCAACAAGATACTGTCAGACAAGAGAGGTGATGGATCACTGTACACTGCCAACAATATACTGTCAGACAAGAGAGGTGATGGATCATTGTACACTGCCAGCAAGATACTGTTAGACAAGAGAGGGGGTGAACATTTTGCTGGAGTAGTTGTACGGTCAAGATAGTCTGGTGCAGTAGACAGATATTCAAACAAGCCAGACTTGCTAAACCTAGCTTTAAAAGGGTGGCTGACAGTGTTGGAATTTCAATTTGAGATTTAGGAGGGCCATTTACAGTAATTCGCTAACGGTAGTTTATCGCCGCAATATATTTGCGGCAAGGCAATGGTTTGGCCATGTTCACTGATACTTTGTACAAGTAGTGGTTCAATAAAGTACCAATAAGTGCCATACAATAATACAGGGCAGCAGTAGGTAAAGGGTCTGGCTACACCAGACTACAAGCGCATATTGGTAACTAATATCAAACTACTTGACAATCACATACTATGTTTATGTTATTTTGTAACACTATGTTAAGCATTCTTTAATGAAAATTTATTTAAAAGTAACAATAAAAATAAATTTACAATGTGTAAATTTGAAATATGGGATATGATATACTAAAAAATGTAAAGTGCAATACAATGAGTGTTTTTAAATGTATGTCCATGTGGCTTTGTCAGACTTCAATCCACAATTCTATTACACAAACAATACAATAAATCAAATACTACAATAATAACAATACACTTACTGGAGCTGTTGCTGTATTTTATCTGCTAAATGATTAAATACTCCTGTTTGGAACAATACAGTAACAAACTCCTTGAGAGCTGAGGGTCTCGATGAAAAGACTCTACGAATGTTGTCCAAAAGAGTCCTTGCTCTGTCTTCGTCAATCAGGTCTTTACGCTCACGAAGTTGGTCGTAGGTATGTTGTGATATGAGTTCAATACTGTAGCAGTGATCAGCTACTGTCATAACACAAGGCTTCACTGAGACGACCAAGTCAGGATACACACTCAGAAATATACTCAAGTTATTGCCACCTAATAATAAAACATTTATAATGATATATACCAAATAAAAACAATAACATGACTTACTTTCAGAGACCTCTACCACAGGATCTTTCTTCTCAAATTTCTAAAACCAAATAATATCATTGTTTGTTATTGCAAGTTAGAATACATAGTCTATTTCTGCATACCTGTCCATACCAAATGAGGTGTCTATTGGCGAGTACAACTGCTTGTGGATAGTCTGGATTGAAGAGACATGTCATAACCTCTGGAATCGTGTCTGCACCATCCACCACTCCAAGATGATTTTCTCCTTCATGTGAACGACAGTCAAAGGCAAACTGGTAGTCCATGGAGCTGTTGTAGTTCATTCTGGAACTAGCCTCATTTAGAGTATCCTCTATTTCTTCTTTTAGAGCAGCACATTCATGGTGAATGGAGTCTTGGAAAGTAGGATCACAAGAAACTACGACTTCGAAATATTTAGATTTCGATACAAAAGACACGTGAACTTTTTTTGTTCCATACAAAAAGTGCACCATGTTTTTTTTGACACCTTCTGTAATGAAAGTGAAGGACTTGTTGGATACGAGACATGCCATTACAGCAGGAAAGAGTCCCATAGGAGTAAACCCACTACTGAAGTACATCAAAAGAGGTTCCATGAAACAAGATCTGCAGGATTCTTTGTGGAATAGGTCAAGTTCCTTTGCACTAGTGTTTTCTAACACGCAAGGCATGATGTATTCTTTCTCCTCTTTTAAGACTGAGTTAGTATCAGAAGATTCGATTGACACAATCTCAGCTATCAAGTGAAGATATGCCAACAAAGCTACCAGTTGCTCTGGTGGAATCAGAACTCCTGAAATGTCAGCTGTAGCTGTCTTCAAATCTGTCATAGAGAATCGACCTGTCTTCCTGAATCTCTCGGATGTGGCCTGACCTACGCTATCAAAGCTCATGGCTTTAAGAATGACACCAGTGATACTGTCATACACTACCTGGATGTCTATGATGACCAGGTCCTCCAAACTAGGCACACTGGGGAAGTACATCAGAACACCGGCATGGTGGTGAAGAAACCACAGAGCTGCTTTGGTCTCGTAGGGTGTCATATTGAAGGCATTGGACAAGGCCAAGCAGGTCTCCAGGCTGGCTGTCCTCACTTCTCTCATGCGAAGACACAAGCTGAACAGAAGCCACACGGCTGGAATTTTCAGCTTTTTAAAGTGTTTTTCCATGGCACTCTCCAGTAGCTGATGCAAGTGATCGATTTCTTCTACTCCGCCTCCCATGTTGTCTAAAGAAACAACAAGCTTGCCTTTTGAGCAGAACTGAACTATGCCTTTTTTGTAGGAGTCCGTGTCTCGAATCACTTTTTGAAGCTGTGAATCGACTGTAACGATGACTTCCTCAGAAACCTTGTCCTTGTGAGTACCCACTATGTACACTACTGACTTGGAGGACTCCAGTATCTCACCAATGGCTGAGTTGTCTGTTCCAGGTAGAGGTTGAAGATGGGTGGAGGAACTGAAGCAAGATATACTGGCCAGAGTACGCAAAAGCATCTCTTGCAGAGTAAACTCTGATTTCTCTGGTGCAGTTGTCTCTCCTGAAGCTCTCTGATAAAAGACCCGATACTCCTCATCTAGTTGGAACCTGTAACTAAAGAACAGCAAGTAGAGGCCAGGTCCTATGGTGAGTGCTGGTAGCATGTCCATCAGCTCAGGCTGACCTCCGGTGTCCTCCATTCTAAAAAAAGCTTTAAAAGAGTGCTTCACATTTTCTGCAAAGTGTGGTTGTTTGGACACAGTCTCGAATATGGCAGCTATTTCAGAATAATCTGGTGATGATACTGCCTGATCAGCTGGTTGGTCATGTGCTGTTGAGAGTGGAGTGATTTCCTTATGCCTGGGTTGCCTATTTTGGGTAAAAGATTTCAATCTTGCCATCATCTTCTGTAATAATGAAGGCTGGGGTGGCTCTTCCACAGAGTGAGACTGCCCTGTACTGCTAGCCTGACTGACCTCTGCCCTGGTGTCACTACCTCCATGGGAATCAGCTGTAGCCTCAGAAGCGGATTCAGCTTCAGAAGTGGATTCAGTTGCCAAACTATCTTTGAGAGTGTGAAAGAGTAGAGAAGCTTCCTCAATGAGATTCTTTACAATGGTCCAGTTTGTGGTTCTTTCTGCTGTAGTTGGATCAGACTTGCCTTGGACTACCATATTGGAGCAACACTCCACTGTGCCTGTGCTGCCATGAATATGCTCCTCTTCTTTAGCTGACAGAAGATCTATGATCTCTTTTTTAATTCTCCTGAGAGTTGTACTCTTGCCTTGTCTTGGAGGACCAAGGGACATAAACTTTAAAGACAGAAGCTCCAGCACTTCCTTGGAAACAATGAAGTGTTTGTATGCATCTTCATACTTGAAAGCTATTGTAAATAAACTCTAATTACAGACTCATTAGTTATACTAGCTATACAAGTAACCCACATACTGCACCAGTACCATTAGCAGGCTCCAACAATAGAGTGTGGGCAGTTGGTTTTATAGCCTGGAGCTAAACTAGTAGAAGCAGCTGCCAGTAAAAGCAGCTGCCAGTAAAAGCAGCTGCACTCTATCTCTTGCAAATTTGGCAAAGACAAACAATTACCTTACTTATTATAATATCATAATTAATATAATAAATATTTAGTTTTAACATAATTAACTCAATAATAAATAATAATATATTCTAGTTATATTCAGGGTTTTTTTTAGGGGGGGGCAGGGGGGGGCATTCGCCCCCCCTAGAGGATTTTGTGCCCCCCCTTGAGCATTTGAAATGAAATTTCATTATTCTAAATAGACCTGTGTGACTATGTACTGCATTTTTTTAAATTATTATATCCATTAGTCTAATTATTAGGCAACAAACAATTTTATTTAAGCAAAATATAAGTGTATTTATACAGCAATACGTTTATACAGCAATACATTTATACAGCAATACATTTATACAGCAATACGTCTAGTCTTTCTGTTCCAAATATCGATTACACTTTCTACAATGTCATCTGGAAGTTCTTCAGGCATTTCTATTGCTATTCTCATCAGGTGAGCTAGATTTTGTTCTCCAAGACGACTCCTTAGCCTTGTTTTGATCATCTTCATTTGGGAGAAGCTTCGTTCCACAGATGCTGTCCCAACAGGAATCGAAAGGCACACCTTGGCAAGGTCACTGAGATGGGGAAACATCTGTACAAGCATGCTGTTGGTAGCTAATTCCATCAGCAATTTCGTATTGTCTTCCTTAGGCCGAGTAGTGATGTATCTCCTGAATGTCACCCACTCTGTGCGAATGTCAGAGGAAACTAAAGCTGGCACGGTAAATTCCTCTCCCTCTACTGACTTGGCTGCAAGTTCCTTGCCGTAGTGGTCCTCAAGAACACCAAGGAATTCATCCCCATATGACGACAGATCAGGAGAGTCTTTTTGTGGTAGCTTTGAAGAGTCAAAGATACTAAATGATGCTACAATATCTTGGGAAGAAAATCTCCTCGAAATATTTTCTTTCAAGTCAGTGACGAAGGGTTTAGCCACTTTATCTTGAAAGGAAGTGATAGATTCAGAGTCAATTATTGCGATAGCTTGAAGCTCATCTTGGGCATCTAGTAGCTCCAGCACCCAATTTGCAGCAGGTAACAAAGATTCATGAAGAATTTGCAGAGTAGAATCAACCAAACCAGAAATAGCGGTCAAGTCGAGCTTTTCTGCTTGAAGACATCTGCTTAGTTTAGCAACTTGGGGCAGCACGAAGTCAAGGAGGTAGATTGCCATCACAGTAGACTTCTTTGATAGAGCTTTGTTGAGCCCCAGTGCTTCTGGCTCATGTGTTTGCTCATAGAAGGTCTCAAGAGCAATCACAATGGAAGCATAGCTCTTTTTCACTGCCTTGACACATTGTTCATGAGCTAACCAACGGGTGTCGGACGGTTTGGTGACCTTCAGTTCAGGTAGGTCAAGCACACGCTGTACACTCTTCAGGTGTTCTGCTCTTTTGGGAGAGTAGTGAAAAAATTTCCATAGAGTGAGCAATTCTTGTAAACATGCTCAATTCCAGGAGTGTGGTTTGCAGCTTGAACACAAGCAAGTTGGAGTAAGTGGCAATGGCAGTGAACATAGAGAGCTCGAGGAGAATTCTTCTTGAGTCTCGCCTGGACTCCAGTTCTGACTCCAGAAAACGTTGCTGCTCCATCAAACCCCATTCCGACAAGCTTAGTAGGCTGAATACCCTTCTGCTTGAACCAGTCAGTCAAAGTGGTATAGATAGATGCAGCATCAGTTTTTTTCAATGGAATGGTGTCAAAAAATGTTCAACGGGTTCTCCATTTTCCTCCCAACGAAAACAAAGAGAAAGCTCTTCGATTGTTGATATATCTGTGGATTCGTCAGCCATCACACTATAGAAAGGAGCCTTGCGAAGGCGTTTGAGCTGAGATTCTTCTACCCACAATCCCAGTGCCTCCAGAAAATCGGAAACAGAATCTGTAGAGGTGTAGGTAGCATTTCTTGCAGATTTTTCAGTAAATTGTTTTAAATCATCACCACAAGACACAATCAAATTAACCAGAGCAGCAAATTGGTGGTGTGAGGAATGTGATTTCGTGCAAGGAAGTGAGTACATCGCAAAAGTGCCTTAATTCCCTTCCTGTTTCTGATCCTCTGCTCTTCTGTGACACTCCGCAGTTGCTCTAAAATGGATACTTCCTTCTTAGTAGCCAGCAATTCAGCTTCGGAACGGCGAATGTGAGTATCACTCTTTGCATGGGCACGCATCTTCTCAACCGCTTTTTTCCAATTTTTAAATGGCTTTGTAATCCATGCTCCACCTGTCTTTTGAGAAGGATGATGATCGTACTTTCGACAAGTTTTGCAGAATGCTCCGCGGTAATTTTCATCATATTCTAACCAAAGAAACTGCTTTTCCCACTTTTTGTTGTACTTCCGCTGGCCTGATTTTGTTCTATACTTCGACTTAGCTCTATAGTTAGCCGTGCTTGAAAGACTTCTTTTAGTTGGAGGTGGCTCTAGGCTTTGGCTATCAGAAGACAATGGCTCCTCATCTTCACTGCTACTACTAGTAGATGCTGGTGTAGAAGACTGCTTTGAAGTGCTTGCACTAAAGTAATGCCGAATATCCATCTTCTCAAGACTTCTTGAACTAACTAACTAAGCTACTCAAGCACAGACTTATATAGGCTGACAGGGTTGTGCCAGCATTTGCAAGCACAACTGTTGTGGTTGTGCTTGCAAGTGCTGGCCTGGCAACTGTCTCCAGTTTGTGTACAGCTATTGCAGGTGCAAACAATCATAAAAAGGTGTCAATATGACATGTCAATTACATTACTTTTCACCCTTTTTTTGCAAGGTCACTGCTATTCAAGCTGGATCATGCAGGCACACACACACTTAAGCAGGCACACACACACTTAAGCAGGCACACACACACTTAAGCAGGCACACACACACTTAAGCAGGCACACACACACTTAAGCAGGCACACACACACTTAAGCAGGCACACACACACTTAAGCAGGCACACACACATTAATAATTAATACAGGCACACACACAATTAATGCATGCACTCTGACACATGCATGCCCCCCCTTGCTAACAAAAATCTCTATTTTGCCCCCCCTTAGCAATTTTTCTAAAAAAATCCCTGATATTATAGTACAAATTTTTAATTCCTAACTTTAGTTTCCCATATAATCTATAAATGGGACATTCTAAAGAGAAGTCAATATCACTGAAGGCAAGATGCTATTTGCTTACACTAACCTGACAGAGTTCCTTTGTATACTCCATACTCACTAGTAACCAGCAACTGTCCAGTAGACAAGAATGCAGTAGCTATCCCTCCACCAAGTGGTCTAGCTGGTCTATCTCCCTCACTAGTAGTCTCAATCCACTCCTCTGTCTTGTTGGAGTAACTTCTAATGGAATAAGAGTCATCGATGCCGATTAGATTCGATACATAGGAGGCGATAGCGAAGTTTGCAGTAAGTGTGGTTACTGTCCTCCATATTGTTTGTCTTCTTGTCCTGCCATTACTAGCAGATGCTATGACAGACTCTAAACTGCATATAAATAGAATCTCCCACTTGTCAAATCCTCCTGTGAAGTAGAAGTTGCCTTCATGGAATGTTGATCGCATGTGACAGCATGAAGAAGGAAGTGAGTCTGCTGTCGTCCAATGGTCGTTGAGTAGAACTTCCACTACATCCAAGTCCTCGTTATGTGAGCCACGCCCACCAGCCACGACCAGTACCTCCGGTGATCCTCCACTAACTGATGATGGCAAGGAGCGACTAGTAGGCATGGCACGTAGCGATGGCTTCAAGTCTAGACCAGTAGTACTAGTCAACAGAGAGTTAGTGGGTTTGTGAGTGGAGAGATGCCATCCACCAACCAATACAAACTTAGACTGGTAGGTAGTTAGGGACGAGTATTTATATGGTGCACTAGTAGTAGTCCATGAGTGAAGGTCAGTAGAGATGTGAAGTGTGAGATAATCATAATGCATAACTATGACTTTATTCTGTAGTACTGCACATTGTACAGGCTGGACATTCTTACTCCATGTATGGCAGTGCTCCCAGTGAAGTGAGACTGGAGGATGGAGATCTCTCTAAATACAAATAAATAAATAAATATAATTGATATACAAACAAACAAACAAACAAATAGCACTAAGTGCTATTTAAACGAGACTTTAACATGCAAACACACAAACAAATTCATGGAAGACTACAAACATGTTGTAAACAAACACAATACTGTAACATAAGCCATGTAAATGAACACACAAACATACAATTTTACTCACTACAATTTAGCGAGCGAACGAAGCGAGCGAAGCTGACTTTCAGTTGTGTTCAATTGAGATTTCAGATATATATATATAGGTATGTATGCGTACGTCAAAAAATTTCGCCCGCGCTTCTAATTACGTAAGTTAGGTAAAGCGTTCACAGTTCCAGTATTTTTCAATTAACGAGCGCGGAGAATCCTGCTGCACTGCCTTTCGCAACTTTGTTTCAACCCAAAAGTTTATAGCTACTCTCTTCTTGAAACAATTGTGAAGTCTTTGTCAAGCTGCGATTCTTTGCCACTGCTTTCGAAGTTTATTCAGTAGACTAGCTGCTAAACCAGAGAAGAGGGCTACAATGCATGGTTCCACTTCCGTATTCTAGGATCAGAGACTTTAGATTCTCTGATGCTAACTGAGAATGGAAGGGTTACACTGTGCACTACAGTTAGATGTAATTTCTGTCCTATTTTTCTGTAAAAAGAGTCTGCTCGCTCTCCATGCATTTGCGCTATTCGAGCGCACCACTAGTTTACAGAAATGTACACACACAACAACAATAGCAACTGTGTGACATACTAACACACAAACATATAATTTGTCACACAATGCTTATATACAATACAATAATTAGTATATAAAATAGTAAAAACAATACTGAGAAATATACAAATAAACAAACACACAAACATACAACTGGTACAATACACATATATGCACACAAACACAAACACAAAATAATGACATGATATTCCAAACACACAAACACATCATAAGAGAACGTGCTGTTTCTTCCTGTGCTAAAAATAATGTACAGTAGGCACCACAAAAAATAGGTTTTCAATTCTGTTCAGTTGAATTTTTTTTTTTTTTGCACTGAAGGAGCTATTGTAGAAAAAGAAAAAAAGAGCGAAAAATATTACGACAGTTGATAAAATATAGTTTTTCAGGTCGATTATGTTAAAGTTTTAATGCTCGTTTACCATAATTATGCCACTTCCAGGAATGTAAAAATAATGCTATTTTAAATGTTGGGGTAACCATTAGCTTAGATATTCTTACTACTAGAGACCCAACTGTAGCTGGTAGAAAGACTAAAAAGTAGGGACCTGAGAGAGCAGCAAGTTCAGCGAAAATCCAGTCAGTCTGCTTAATCGAAACAAGTCAGTTATTTTTATTGTGCAAGTTGTTTAGCAAGACCCCTATAGCATTTAGAGGGTAGTACAAGGCTTAGCTTGCTGGTATAGCAGTGGATGAGTTTCTAGCTTTTAGCAGTAAATAACAGAAACGAGAACTTGACTGTTAAAATCTTTAATGTAACGGTACCAACTGTTGATTCAAAACAAAATAATAAAAAATTGTAAAAAACTCCTTCGAAAGACACCTGCTGTGCTTTATACAAATGCTAACACATGAATATACATTAAAAGAACACAAAAACATAATCTTCCTATAAAAGTGCACAAACATTTAAATGTACATCCCAAATACAAATTCTTTACACATTGTAAGAAACTGTAAATGAACAATAACAAGCACACACAATAGAAAAATAACATTACAACAAATATATGTTGTGCTTATGTGTTATAAACACACAACTTACTGTATTTCTGAAACAAACTAGACTTCAAATGGAACAAATTAGACTTCAAATGGCTAGAGTAAAATAGTTACAAACTATAGCAAAAAGAGAGGGACAGTCTTGTCTAACTATCCTCAAAAACACACCAGCAACTGAAAAAAAGAGAGGGAATGTCATGTGTGAGCATGCTCATAAAAAGATCCTGATGCTTTTTAAGAGAGCATGCTCAGGAACATGACTTTTACCCTCTCTTTTTTTCCAGTTGCCAGTGCATTGGTTCTGAGCAAGCTCAGACATGACTTTCCCTCTCTTTTCCAGTTTAGTTGGTTCTTTATGAGCATGCTCAGACATAAATTTCCTCTATTCATCCAGTTGTTGATACCTTTTATCGAATGCTCAGACATTAATCCAGTTGTTTGAAAAAATTAAGCTTGAAACTATGCTAAGCACTTGGCATGTGTGTAGGTAGCAGTGTTTTCCCTTCTTTCAACCTTTTTGCAAAAGTTATCTATACAAACAGCGGGCTAGTGAAGACTGGATCTAATAACCAAACAATGGATCCAGTAACAAACAACGGACCTAGCTAGTATCTGGGCAAACAATTGCTTTCAGCTAGCGAGTAGCTACGCGCTCACCTCAGTACGAACTTGCGACTGGCTTTCCGCCATAACTTGCTGATAGACTAGACTCGACCGTCTTCTTCTACATTCTCCATTTATTTGAACGTCTCTGACCCACCACACCCAAAATGCAGACTACAAGTGGATTCATAAAAGACTAAATAAGTGCGCAGAAGAATCACGTGAATAGAAAAGAACGACCTTATGCAGGAAGGCTGAACTTCACCTTTGACCTCAGTAGATAGCTCTGCAAGAGCTCTTGATGCCAGCTGTGCTGTAACTTTAACCTTAGTGGAAGTTGTCCTCTCTGTGATATGATGATTGTGGGGAGAGGTGCTGCTCCTGCTAACTGATACTTGATGAAGATGAGATAAAAGAGGACTAGCAAGGTAAGACAGCACCTGTTGCTATTGACTGATTATAATAGCTAGAGGGCATCACTCCAATAATTTAGTCTGGATTTAAATAAAATAAACGTTTAATTAATTAATAAACAACTATTCTAATTAAAAAATGGCAGATCAGTTGTAGCAGCCAATGTAATATGTTTAATTAAAACTTAACCCAACATTTGGAACTCTCCATGAAACAGCAAAATAGCAGGTGGGCATGCTTAGCAGGATATTTCATACAGACTATGGGATTCCCCCTCTCCAACCCATGATCAGTTTCCCCTCCCTCCCCTTCCCTGATTTACTCTAAATTAGGTAAAATGTCCAACACATCTTCAAAAGCAACACTATCTAGTCCTGGTTCTCATAGAAATTCATAATAGTTTGTACAAGTTATCATCTGACTATCTATTAAGTGGCTAGATGGATTTTGAGACTCTACAAAATGTCTCCTCCTAGTGAAAAATCCTGCGTGAATCCCAGCTTACTGTTTCCCTGCACCTCAATTTTACAAAGTTTAATGTCATAGAGTGACAATTTGGTGGAAAATGGAGGTGATGTAAATGTTTTTTTCCTGCCACTTTTCTATGTACTAGGATAGAATGAGTGCAGCTGCTTTTGATGTCTTTGACTGGAACCAACTGTAAATGGTGGCTCAAGAGGTTTTGATTGGTGGACTTACCTAACTGTTCTTGTGTTGGTAGTATAGAGAAGTATTGGTTCCAGTAGGTCTATAACTAGATGATAATCCACGCATGGTGGTGATGATGATGGTGATGATAATGATTAAAGGATGTGTGTAGAGTATATTAGTACATAATTATTGTATCATAAAAAATTATCAGTAGTACTGAGCAAAGTTTTCCCCTGAAGAAAAGCTTGTTAGTCTACCCCTGAGAGTTTCTTCTGATGCTATGGCAGTAATCATGTCTTTACGTAAGCTGAATGACAAACTTGTAGAAAAACTGGTTTTATGGTTTTATTGGTGTTGTTATTGCAAGTCACAACAAGCTGCTGATCTAGTTGACTGATAAAAGTGAGGAATTTTTATATGGTGTTTTTACTTGGCCATAGAATCACAATTTTTCAATTGTGTAAGAATAAAATATCTAGCTTTGTTTGAGAAGAGACTTGACAGTTGTGTTGACTAAGTGTTGAAGTAGGTAAAGTGTTGCTCATTCATTCCTTTGGTTAATGTTAATCACTTTCCCATTATTCCTATCGGTAAGCTTATAAGTTCTTCAGACTTGTGATTGAGATATACAATTTAGTCACAATAGAGTATGTGTTTGTGTTCATTAAACTGGCAGGTTTATTACAAGGTGTTCAAAATATTTAGCTGATTCATCAGTTTTTAAAAAAATGTAGCTTTGAAATTTGTTTAACTTCTGTCACAAGCTATCTAGTGGATGTTTTTTTTTTGTTATTCCAATGGTTAGTATAGTTGTTGTTGTTGTTTTTTGATTACTTTAGTTGAGGTATGGTTATACCCACACCACATATGTTTGGTCATAACTTAACCCTTTCGTTTGGCTTCTCCGAATTTTAAAAAATAGTTACTTTATAGCTAGAACCTTCAGATTGCATACACAGGTGCCCAATGCACTGGATAAGCATCTAAAATAGCTTTCAGCCAGGACTGCTTCGACAGTACCTCACAGCAGTTGCGTTTATTTCTTCCTCGGCAAAAAACAACAACATCGGTTCTCCGTCGAATTTAAAAAAAAGTTACCTTCTTCACAGCAGCTTCATTTATGGATCCAGTCATCTCCAGAGCTTTGTAGAAGCAGCTAAAAATTGCTTGAGCTCAGTAGCCTTCCATAGCACATTGAAACAACCGCTTCTTTGCCGACCAAGACTTTGCAGTGGTTTGACTTACTGTCTTCTCCATTTTTTATAAAATCGCCAGTTCAACTGGGGGCCTCCCTATTACGTACAGTCTTAGGTAATGTTTATTACATCATAGGAAATAAGTGAGCGTGTCGTGTGACCCTGGTAACTATGCAAAAAAAAATTTTTTCGAAGTCATTTTTTGGAAGATGGCGTCTACAAGTTACAATGCGGTGCAAGTCTTAACTTGCTTGATGCTGACTCTAACGACTCAGGATCAAGCGGAGAGAAGGGAGACGACATCTAGGGCTATAGGAGGCCCTGTATCAGGGTTGGTGGACCAGACCCCGTCAACTCTGATACTGAAAATGGGAATCAAGAAGATGATCGAGGTAAGCTTGTCTTTCTCTTGTCTTTCTCTTGAAAAATAGCAAGCTTCTGTTGTGGAAAGGACTTATTTATAGCTATATTGAGATAGAGTAAGCTGTTTAGCTATAATATATATATATTTCATTGAGTTTTGAGATTTGAAAGTGGCTTGTGGTTTTTTGAACAATTTCAAATTTTCAAAAAAATTAAATTTTTTTTTTACCACATATACTACTAGGACCAGATGTGAATGCAGTCACCGACCCCGATTACGCAGATGAGGCGACAGGAGCAGATTCTTCCAGTCATGAAAGAGAGGATACCGGACCTGAGTCTTCCAATGATGAAACACTAATATGCAGCAGGTTCCAGTGATGAAGAAGAGGAAGTGGCTCCTCCTGCTCCGAGTTCTGGACGTCCTCGCGGTCGGAGAAGGCGGGAACCGAAGAAGAAGAGTCGGGTGGATGAGGTAGGGGGAGAGTGGAAGAAAGAGGACAACACACCCATTGATATTCCATAATCTTTTGTGTGAAGGACCACAGACTTTGATATTTGTGGCTGCTCCCCCCCCCCCCTGAACATCCCAAAAGTTGTAATATGTATTGTTATTGTCGTTGTCGTTGTCTGTGTTTTTGTGGTGTTGTAGTGGAGCTTCACACTCGATGTATATGTGTGTGCGTGGAGTTGAAATGTTATTCTGGCGCTTCCAGATCTAACCGGGGAGGGAACGAACTCGGGGGGGGGGGGTCTTTTCCAATCGGGGCTACTATGCCCATGTAAGTTGAATTTCATGTATGTGTGTGTGTGTACACCAGTCAATTTATATTATTGAGCGAAGCGAGCGGAGCTGACTCTCTAATGAGTTCGCGATATATATATATATTTAGGTCTAGAAATTGTTTTTGTTCTTGCGTGGGCGTACATGTGTACCCTTTCTCCTACGCGCTTGCGCGGGCCGGGTAACCTTCTTAGCAACATTTTGTTTTGTTTACCCGCCGTACGAAGTAGCGATGCCCAGTAGACAAAACGTTAGAAACGCTCGGTCAAGAGCTTTGAGGGCATTAGAAACTCCAGAAGAAAAATTAGTAAGGAGAGAGGAGATAAGAAATGAAAAAGACAGGGCAAGGAGGAGGAGAGCTAAAACGAAACAGAAACAGGTAGCAAAGTAAAGAATCTTTCTTTTTGAAAAGCCATTAAATGTTCCTAATTTATTTATTAGACTATTCCTGAGGATTACTGTACCAATCAACTTTGTACAGCTGTAGACTCAACTACTCTTGAAGACACTGAAAATGCAGCCACACCATCTGAACAAGAAGCCAATATCCCCACTACTTTTTGTACTGCAAGAGGAAAAGGCATCTATCAGAGGACATTCATTCTCATATACACCCAAAGCAGCAAAAAAAGTTGCAGAAAATATAACTCAAACAATTTCGATACCGCAAAGCCTTTCAGCTTATCAGCAACGAATGCAAGAGGTAAATATAAAATAAAATATATACTTCAATAAGTTAATACGAGACATATTTTCGTTTAGGAAACCATTATGTAGAGAGCAACGTCTACAACTAATGTCACAAAAACAGTAAGTCACACATTTGTTTGAAAGTGATAGTGAAAGAGATCACAGGCTCCACTGTTTGTCCACTAACCAACTGTTGAGAACAGCAAATGAATCTTCATTACAAAATTCCTCTAGGTTAGAGCAGTTGTCAACTAACCAACAGCAGAGATTGGCTGATGAAACACCACTTCAACGGGAGACTAGATTCTCTCAAGTTAGGGGGAACAGGTCAAGACAACATCCCCAGGTTCCATTGCACCATATTATTCCAGCATTTGATGATCCTCAAGTTCACACAGCAATGCGTAATTTTCATGCTAAAATCTCATGGATTACTATCCCAGTCTGCATAACGTGTATGGAGAAGTTTCCAGGCACCAAAATGAAATTTAAGTCATTGGAATGTTGTCGATGTAGCCGGGATAAACATATCCCTAAGCTCTATTCAGCTCAAAATAACATGCATCCTGGAAACATTCCTCCACAATTGCAGGTTAAATTTAATGTAAAACTATAAAAATTAACCTAACTCTATTATCAAACTATGTAGTCTAAGATCTACATCCATTTAACATACTCTGCTCTCCCACTGAATATGTTATAGTACCCAAACAAACTCTTTTATTTTTTATTTTTATTAAACCACAAAGTTTACATCAGCTATAACTGTAATGATGTATGACATTTTAAATTAAATAGCTGTATATTCTGTCTAAAACACCAGCCAATAACTTTGCTGGTAAAACAATTCATTATTCTTATATTATCAAAAATAATATAACATTTAAACTTTATTATATAAAGCAATACTATGTAGCTGATTGCGAATTACATTAATAAAATAAATAATAAAATAATTCATTACTCTTGTTTTACCACAAAAAGTATAACATTTAAACTTTATTATACATAGCCTAAATTTTATAGCCTTCATCATACAGTGGTATAGAATAGAAGCACCTATGAATCTATATGAAACAACAGACAGACATAACATTAACAACATCAAAATAAATAACTGTATCAATAGCTGCAATTACAGGGAACATGCATCGCTCGCTTCGCTATTTTGCGCTATTCGAGCGCACCACTAGTACATTTATTTTTATGATCTGTATTTACCTGTATCTTCTTTTTTCTAGTGTGTGTGTGTGTGTATGTGTGTGCGTGCATTTGTGGAATGAGAGAGAGCAACCGTGGACAAACAGTATATGGCGCTTCCGTATACAACCTGGGAGGGAACTCTGGATCTTTTTGGATCATGACTACTATGCCCATGTAAGTTGAATTTCATGTGTGTGTGTGTGTGTACACCAGTCAATTTGTGTATAATAAATTATACATTTATTTTTATGATCTGTATTCACCTGTAGCTTCTTTTTTCTTGTGTGTGTGTGTGTGTGTGTATGTGTGTGCGTGCATTTGTGGAAAGAGAGAGAGAGCAACCATGAACAAACAGTATGTGGCACTTCCGGATCCAACCTGAGAGAGAACGAACTCGGTGGTCTTTTTCGGTCTGTGACATCATCCATGCCGGGTAAGTTGAATTTCATTTCAACTTACTGATATTTGGGTGTCCAGCTAGGGCTGGGGGGGTTATGGTACAAGAATGTCAGTGAAAAGTAATGACGGGGGAGGGGGGGGGCAATTCAGCGAGGCCAGCTGTTATGTTACAAATATCATTGTTGTGTGTGTTTTTTTGGTATTGTATGGAGGTTCCGGATCCTAACCTGGGAGGGATCGTTCAGTCTGTGCCACCATCCATGCCGGGTAAGTTGAATTCCACGTGTGTGCTTGTACTGCTTTTCATTTTCAAATTACACTTTCTCAATACAACGATTGTTTCTCTCATGTACAGTGTGGAGTATACATACCAGGGTTCATACAGTGGGAGGCTAGCGCTGGGTTCCCCCCTAGAATTTTGGGAGTTGAATAGAAATGAACATTTTGGAAGCATTTATTTTTAGTCTGATATTGTATCCCATTATGTTCCTATCATAACTGAGCCATTTAGTGCATAGGACCGAACACTGATCATCAGTGTGAAGTATAGACTCTTATGCAAAGATGTGCATCAAAGTAGTGTAGGTTCCAAAAAATGGGTGTGGCGAAGTACACTCGGAGCCCCACCCCCACCCCACCAAACAAAAATCCTGTATGAAACCGCATACAATACAGTCGAACCTCTCTACAACAGCCAAGCATGGGGACAAGCGTGTTGGCCTTTGTAGAGAGTTTGACCTTATTTCGGAGTTTTTCAGGTAAAGCCCACCACAAAGGAGGTGTGTCCGTCATAACTATGGCTAGCCAGGTCGTTACTGCTACTGAACTTCAAGTACTGGAAATAGACTCTTACATTAGGGGCTACCACGCATATACTGATGTATGGGTACCTATGGTAGGGGAATCACTATTGGTAAAGCCAGAGCCTGCAAATGCCAAAGATAAGAAAGCAGTGGCTATTTTGAAGGAGACTACTATTGTAGGTCATGTACCACACAAAACCTGGCTCCACGGCTTTTCCAGTTTTTGAGAAGAGACGTCAACAAAGCATTTGCCGTGATACGAGGGGACAAAGTGAACAGAGGCGCTGGTTACGGTCTGGAAGTGCCGTGCATCTACCGCCTATACGGCCCTCCAGCCTATATCAATAAAATGAGGGAGCTGGTAAATGATCTGATTGCTGCTGGACATTTGTAATTCTGACTTGCTCTATATTCGAGTTTAAAATGACTAAATTGTTGTGCAAGCTATGCATGGGTGTGGCTAACTGGCCATTGTGGGAGATAATTTTGTATTGCAATTTCACTGTGGGGTCCGGTAATATGACCGTTGTTCGGAGTTGGGAGTCAACCGTTTCTCAGAGTTTAAAATCTATTACAGACATGCGGATGGAGCTCCGTTCCCAGCGGAATGACCGTCGTTGAGAGTCTGACCGCTTTTCGGAGTCCCGTTGTAGAGAGGTTCGACTGTACATCATAAAGTTGCAATTATATAGAATCATGAATAATTTGTTGTTTGTATTACAAATATCTTTGTTGTTTGTGTTTTTGTGTATGTATATGAAATTGTTTTGTAGTGGAGCTCGATGTCCGATGGCATACGTTCCTTGTGGACACTCATAGATGTCTCCTACATGATCACAATCAGCACCAAACACAACAAACAACATATTTTATTGTTGAACTAATATAATATTGGTATACAATACATCAAACAATATTATTTCTATTTTTTTTAATTTTTTTCATTGATGGGAAAAGTGGAATTTTTTGGGGGAAAAAAATTTTTTTTTTAAGTATTAGTAGAGGGCCTAAATATTATTCAATTTTCTCAATCAAAAAATGAGGGGAATCTCAAACTCTTGGTCTATTTAGTGATATATGGTTGCTATGGGGTTTTTCCAGCAAGCATCACGTTAAAAAAATAAAACGCGCGCGTCCAAACAATTCAGGAACGAAAGGGTTAAACCAAAAACTTTTTTTGTACATTACTTTTATAACCTATAATACACTTACAGCTTGGAGACTGCCACGGCTCTCTACTGTGAGCCAACATCCACTACAAGAATTAGCGAGTGCAGAATTAATGGGTGCTGTATATGTGTAACTATACAAACTTCAATACACTTGCCAGTAGCTATCCCTGTTTTTATGGCAGCTGTTGAGAAAATCTATTCACACATACAATTCTCAAGTCACAGCTATGGAACAGACTGCCTAACTTTAGCTTATCACATTTGATAAGAATCTCTTTAGCAATTCTCTGACAATGGCTTAATACATAGTATAAATGTGAGGAACAAAAATTATTAGAAAAATATCGGTATAGTCAACTAACTTGTGATTTTTTAAATCCACTACCGCCTAGGGCTGGTAGTTTCTCAGAAATTTAATTCTATTTCTTCGTATGTTATCTAGTGATGGAGAAGATGTGTTGAGGCTGCACATTCAGCAAAACATCCATGATTATGTGGGAAAACAGTTGCCATTTCTAAAAAGAAAATTTTGTGAAATTTTTGGTAAGAAAAAAAACAGTGTATAATCACAGAAATCATGATTTTCATGCCATTGTCACATATTGCATACTTGATATGATATTGTAGTGTGTGTTTTTTCATTGCTTTATTTAATGTTATAGAACTTGCAGTTGCACAGTCTAACTTCATCCATTTGCACTGTAAGTCTTATAAATAAATTATAAATATATGCTATACTTTGAATACTGCAAAATATCACGAGTCTGTCGGATGTATTGGGACGAGTGTCGCAGGCACAAGTGCCAACACCCCGATCAGACGAGTGATATTTCGCGTATTCAAGTATAACATATTTATCATGTACGCATGCGCGAACTTAATCTTAGCAACGACAATTTTTCTGGAGCTAAACCAGTAAGCTAATGTTGTTATGGCTGAAGATATTTCTACTCAAAGTACTATAGCAACGCTATATCAGGGAGTATCCCCATAATATTAGACTTTCATGTTCAAGGTATATTTCAGGGGGGGGGGGGGGGGGGGGGGGGCAAGGCGTGCTTTAGCTCTTACTTTCTCCCCTCCCCCTTGGATTTTGAGTATTTAGTTATAAAGTCAAAATTAATTAAATCACTAAATCAGTATTACAGGATTTTTTTGATGACGAAGTTCTTGAAATGATTGAGAAACAATCTGAATATCTACAGAAACTCCCTGTAGAACCAACTGTTGATAATCCAATCTATACTAACGGACAAAAGGAGTAAACTAAGCACGTAGAAGAAGCATCTTCTCCTGTGTGTTTGGACGATGAAGAGTTGGAAATGTTTGTGGACCAGCAAAAAAAATTGTAACACAAAGAAGAAAACAATATCCACTTGAGGAAGTAGTACGGCTGGTGTGAATCTGTTGGTGAGTGTAGAAAAATAGGCAAAATTCCACCTACTGAATTAGACAGATTATTAGGACATTTCTTTTGCAAAGTAAGGAAGAGTGATGACTCATTGTATGAACCTGACACTCTCACTTCTTTTCAAAGAAGTTTGGATCGTCATTTGACCCAAGAATTACGAAAGCCTTATAGCATCATCCGTGACACTCCTCGTTTTTCATCCTCTCGAGAAAAGTTGAAAGCAGCTCGTAAAATGCTTAAAAATAAAGGAAAGGAAATAAGAACAATGCTGCTGAACCATTGGAAATGGATGACATTGACTCGATGTGGACCAGCGGATCTTTGGGGGACTCCAGTCCAGAGGTACTACTCAATATTGTTTGGTTTTTACTCACGCTGCATATGGGGATGCGTGGAAGAGATGAACATTATAAACTTACATATAGTGATTTTTGTATCCACTCTACACCAGATGGTTTCAAGTATGTTGAATTTAATGAAAGAGATACCAAGACACGTTCAGGTGAAACAAATGCAAGTCGCCAATTCAAACCCAAAATTGGAACACCCCCAACAATATCTCTCGGTGTCCCTTACGTATTTTTGAAAAGTTTCTTCAAAAGTGTCCAGTTGAAATGTGCAAATCGGAATCCCCATTTTATCTGGCTGTGAACTACAATTACTCCAATGATGACATTTTTGGTACAAAAAACAGAAGATGGGGAAGGATAGAATCAATACAATAATGAAAAGGATGGCTGCAAGTGCTGGATTGTCTGGGGGAAAAACAAATCATTCAGCTCGAAAAACAATGGTCACATGTCTTACCAAGAATAGTGTACCAGAAACACAGATAATCCAACTAACTGGGCATAATAATCTACAAAGTCTAAATAGCTATAAAAAAAGCATCATTACAACAGCAAAAGGAAATGTCTCATGTCTTGAGCTCATACAAAAAGCCTGAAACTAATCCATCATCTTCATACCCTACAACACCATCGAGTGGTACTATGAACCAAGATTTAAGTGATCAGTCCTTCTTTGCTGGAGCAACAATCACCAATTGTACAATAAATATTGGTTTTCCTACAGCAACACAAACACAAAGTTTCACCACAATGTCCGCTGCACCTAATGACACACAACCACAAATGAAGTGATTTACAATTTATACATACCTACATAGCAATAGACAAATATATCAAATTAATGTATTATTATTAAGATTTAACAAAAAACCTAAAAGTAAAAAATTAGCCTAAGGGGACACAATAACACTTGTTAGAATGCCCAAGGGGACGCAATATGGGAAAATATTGGGGTAGTTTCATTTGTATTAATCTCTATGGGAGTACTTGAGTTCAGTACATGATAAATAAATGGAACAGTTAGTGTGAGGTGTGATTGGGTGGAGTGTGAGGGACACGTGTGTGTGGGTGGAGTCAATATTATGTATCGCTGATTGGTAAGGCATCATCAGCAATGCCAATACTTAGATATGCAGCAGTGTATATATTGCTGATGGGCAAGGAGTCATCAGCCAATACTTAGAAATGCATATGTGTATTGCTGTACAATTGGTTAGAGTACAACTGCTAGTAGAGGGCCACATAACCAGTATAGATTGTGCAGTGTATTGCTATAGAGTATGTGCCGTATACATATTGCTGTTCAGTTGAACAGACACTAAATGTGACTGTCCATAGGACAATTGGATGCAATGCAAAGAATTTAAATTGTTACCTATTAGTTCATTAATGTTTAGCCCTTTGAGTTTGTTCACATTGAAATTTAAAGAACTGGCATTTCCTGCCATTACAACCTGTGCTAAACCCAGAGACTAGCCATAGTCTGTATATTTGGAAGTAAGTTAGTAAGTTTTTAACAAAAAGTAGTCACAATAAAGTATTGATGTTACCAGGGTGATTGTCAGTTGGCTAACTGTTTTAATATGTCCCGTATGAGTCATGAATTGTTGGTTTAAAAAATTAAAGTGAAAAGTACCTGCGAAACTTGTGAAGAACTTACTTATACGCTACACTATATTTTGATATTTGATGACCTTTTACCAGTTGTTCTATTATACAGCAATATGCATGCTGTACTGCATATGTATTGGCATTTTGATGACCTTTACATTTCATAGGAATACACTGAACGCATAATCTCCATGTATTTGCAGACCATTTGTGACTGTCTACGGAAATGAGCATAAAATGGAAATTGTGATACTTTTAATAAACCAAGTAGTACATAAGAAAGGGGAATCCAAGAAATTGAAGTCAAGAAAGAAAACAAGGACAAAAAGATCAAGTTTTAGTTATATAGCTCTCTTGTTTGAGGTGATATTATCTGTGAATTCATGTTTTATCTATTGGGGATGTACACGATGGTAGGTTGAGGTTGATTTGTGATTCATAATGTCACAGAGAAGGCTTTCATTGGCTGCTCAGCTTGTGATCCACATCAGTTGGTACTTGAACCATGTTGGTTGCTATAGACTTGTGATCTGTACCAATATGGGAAAGGGTTTTAAAGAATACATAGATTAATCACCTTTATTCCTGACATGTAATCTGGTATACACTGAGGTAGATCACTCACCAGTACGTTCTCATCCACTAATGGTGAGCTTGAGCATGGGACTATCAGAATCTATTAATATTTAGACATAGAAGTATACGATGTTAAAGTATATTTAGAGTGTGATGTACTTGAGCATGCATCTCGTGTAGCAATCGTACAAATGTCTCACACATTACACTCATGTACACCTCTCACACTTCACCTATATGTAGTGGGGAGGGAAAGACATGTGGCACACTTTCTACTTGAAGTAGAATTATTCAATGTCTTTAACTGTTGGATTATTACTTGATGTTCTAGCAACATTTACTCACAGTATAATATTTCGAAGTATGCAAATTAATTTCAGTTATAATAATTGCCACTTTATCATTATGCTGCAGGGTATGCTTTTCGCTGTTTCTTGCATTAATGGAGGTTAACTACAATGATCAGCAACGATGATGAGTACGACTTTTTGACATTATTTGTTTTGATATCAAACTATCATCCAAAATTTTGTGTACCTTTTTCCTTTGATGTAATATGTTTTTTATTACTAACCAGAATTTTGTGTATTGGTGCGCGGCGTTGTCTGGTACAGTATGGTATAGTATGCTGATTGTACAGTGAAGTAAAACCTAGTAAAACACAAGTACACCAGTGCTGCTATGTATATTTTACTGTTGAGTGAGCTAGAGTTTACTAGTGGTGGACAGGTATGGTAAACATGAGTGGAACTTGAAGTGTACTGGATGTTTTACCTCATGGTGTACTGGAATACTTATAGTTTACCTCATGTTGTACTGGACAGTGTAGAGGTAGTAAAACATGTGTAAAACATTCGTGCACAAGTGTTCTGGTTTTAGAGTTTACTGCATGTTTTACTAGGATTTACTATCCAGTACAAGGTAAAACTGAAGTGAAACATTAGTTTACTAATGTTTTACTGATGAGTAAAACGTGGTTGGCAAAGCAGTGTTTAGAACTCTGCCTGAAGAGCATCCTGGGACAACTCCCCCATATCCACAAATTCCCCTGATTGGATGCGCTTCAAGCCACTTGTGCTCTTAGCACATACCAGCATGACTAGCCCCGCCCCTCCTGAAGCTAGTGGGCCACACTCATAAAGGCCCCCACTATTAAGTACTATCCTTACTAATAAACCCACACTAGTTAACAGCACAGTTACCCTGCCCTCTACACTTTACTGACAATATATGAATTATAATGCTCTCCCTCTAGTTCCTCACCTGAATGCTTGCGCTATCGCTATCGCTTTACACGTGCACTGTCATTTGCTCTACACTACACGTGGGGCCCCTTGCTCGTATAACCTCACCACCCCTTACCTAACTAACCCCTTACCCAACTGACCACGGCTGGTACTCTGCCTGGTTATCCCCCACCTTACCTGCTGCTAAGCTGTCAATAATTTCTGATCATATTTCTGGTTTAATATAAAATAATGGCCATCAATTAATACATAGGAAAGGGTGTTGTTTGGTTGGTATGTTTGTAAGCATGGGTAGTGATCAAGTATTTTGGGCATAGATATCGATTCTGTAGTACTTTTAACTTTTCTAACAATTAACATGTATACTCAATAGCCATTATGCATTACCTATGATCACTGCAGATTGACAATATTATGAGTGCATTTTTATCTTATGTATAATATTTTTATGTGCACTTCATATTGATTTATTTTTCTACAGATTTATGAGCGCTGGGGCAAGGCAGTGAGGGAAGGATGGAAGAGGGAGCTGTTGGCAGATGTCACACCTGACACCATGTCAGATGAAGAACAAGAACGAGATGAGAAGACATTTACGCCATTCTCTGTCATATCGCTCAAGAACATTAATAAGTTTATAGCGTAGTAAGATGTCTACTTAGACAGCCTGCCATCAAGTCATCCTAGAGGAACCAGGCGAAGGGGTTCATTGAAACAAATATATTCTCCACGAGGATGTAAAAAGTGTACGGTAAAGGATGCTGCAGGAGAGGAGGACAATCAAGAAATTTATGAACAAATGAATAACAGTTTATGAGACATTGATTAGCCATTATAACTTGATTTAAAACTTTTTTCTTGTGACTTTGGATTCGTAATATGCTGGTGGGTATAAGTTGAATATGGTCTGCTTTTTTCTAAGACTGGATATAAGCTGGGTGTAAGCTTGATATATGATAATATAGGTAAGCTCAGTTTAAGCTTGGTATAGGATAATATAAGCTGGGTCTAAATTTGGTATAGGATAATATAAGCTGGGTCTAAATTTGGTATAGGATAATAGAAGCTGGGTCTAAATTTGGTATAGGATAATAGAAGCTGGGTCTAAATTTGGTATAGGATAATATAAGCTGGGTGTAAGCTTGGTATTGGATAATATAAGCTGGGTGTACGTTTGGTATAGGATAATGTATGGTGGTGTAAGCTTGATATAGGATAATATAAGCTGGGTGTAAGCTTGGTTAGGATAGTTATAAGCTGGTGTAAGCTTGGTATAAGATAAGCTGGTGTAAGCTTGGTATAAGATAAGCTGGTGTAAGCTTGGTATAAGATAGTTATAAGCTGGGTGTAAGCTTTGCATAGGATAATATAAGCTGGGTGTAAGTTTGGTATAGGATAGTTATAATCTAGTGTAAGCTTGGTATAAGATAGTTATAAGCTGGGTTTAAGCTTGATATAGGATAATATAAGCTGGGTGTAAGTTTGGTATAGGATGATGTAAGCTGGTGTAAGCTTGATATAGTTATAAGCTGGATGTAAGTTTGGTATAAGATAGTTATAAGCTGGTGTAAGCTTGGTATGAGATAGTTATAAGCTGGGTGTAAGCTTGGTATAGGATAATGTAAGCTGGTGTAAGCTTGATATAATTATAAGCTGGTGTAAGTTTGGTATGAGATAGTTATAAGCTGGTGTAAGCTTGGTATGAGATAGTTATAAGCTGGGTGTAAGCGTGGTCAAGGCTATCTTATTCCACACATATAATAAGCTTATAACAGTCAGCTTATAACGAATCTATAAGAAACATCTATACTGAATATAAGTCTCCTTATACTATAGGTTTATACCACATGTTTAAGAAATTAATAAGACACCTTATATGGCCTCATTTGCACAGTGAGATGGAAGGTGGGCAGGGAAGGCAGCTATCTTACAGCTTTCATAAAAGTTCAATTCATTGGTCCCATTAGTGTACTACTACTCATGCAGCAAAATAGCCTCATATCAGACATACCATACTTCCTTGAATAAGTTGCACACCTTGAATAACTCCTGCCCTCGAATAGGCCACGTACAAGGCTGTGTTCCCAAGTTAATAACCCGGGCACCAAATAGGGCATCAGTCCACAAAGTCCAAACACCAGTTAGTATTACTCTGAAACAGTCGATCATTCACAATCACAATAAGTGACTCGAGTATCTGACTTTCTCTGCTGCATATTATCTAACTGCTTGATGCCAAATGACTGACTTGCTCGACCTGATGCTCTTCACTAACCCCCATACACAGCCAGACAGGTTAGCTATTAAACCACTGACTAAATTCTATTGCTTTGCTTGATACTCATCTCACTGTTGTTGAAATTGAAGAGAAAATAATTTCAATAATAAACAGGAGAATGTGTCAAGGTAGACACCCACCCAGCTCTCTGTTTGTAATTAACTCGCCAAACATTTTAACCGACCAACTCACTTCTATTCAGCTTACCCCAGTGGGTAAACTTGTGCCCTTGAATAACTTGCTACTTCAGGCGGTGATTAAAATATGCTGCATATGAACTATTTAAGATGAAGGTGTTATATCCTTCCTCTTTCCATTCTTGAAAAGAGAGAGATAGTGCTGTGAATTACAGTTATAGCTATTCTCATTTTCACACTCAAATTAGATCAAACACAATGAGAATGGTTATTGCTGAACAGAATAGAAATAAAGTCACTGTCATATAACATGAACATGCTCAGACCAGCCTGAGACTGTGGTCACTGACCTCAATAGTGTAATCGTTTGGCTACAAACTTGTGCGTGTTTGTGTGTGTGTGTGCATGCATGTGTGCATGTGTGTGTGTGGTTAACACATATGAGTGTACCATTCTGTGTGTCATCCATTATTCCAGGCATCACTTGTGACTTATTTTGAAATTAATCAGTCAGTGATCCAATTATTAGTTTTGATTAATGTCATGAGTTATGCAATAGTTGGTTTATTGACAGGATGGACACAAGCGCTGAGTCAACAGAAAGGACAGTCGGAAAATTGACCAATGTAGACTTGACTGGAAAGACACTCGGACAACTGGGAACATGCGTTTAAAGAAACTGATGGAAAAGTGGTTATAAGAAAGCACACTACAGGGATTCATACAGAACTTTTTGCTACGGCGGGAGATTTTGTAGTATCACAAAATCCGTTTAGCTAGATAGTCACACGATTTTGAAGATGTGTGGGGCACTTTTAAAGAAACTAGCAGTAGAGTAATGAAGCTATAATTGATCATACTTATATTGATCATCTTTTTTTTTACATTAAATATTTTAGTCACGGTAAGAAAATTGAGGGGGAGGGATGGGGGGAATAAATTTAGGGGGGAAGGGGGGAAATCCCAGGGCTTCCCATACTCTATCTGGGTGTGATCAATGATCAAATAAATGGAAATGGCTTATGAAAGATTTGATTAATAATATTTTAATGGCAATATAAATGATTGTTATTCAGTTAAAACTTTGAAAAAATGCTGGCCCGATGTTCAGAGCACCCTATACAAGTTCATTTAATATAGCTTTTAGATCGATTTCATCCGTTTTATCTGTGTACATGTAGCAACATCAAATAATTGAGTCGATCCTGCTTCATCGTTGCTCGAAGATACGACTTAATATGCCTTAGAGCACTGAAGATCTCTCTGATGACGCTTTGGTTGCTGGCATCACTAGTTGGACAAGACGTTTCACATAACCTAGGAGGGACAGTTGGCCAGAAGACAAGGAAAGAAAATAATTCCTTACATCAAAAATGTTTATTTTTGGACTGGAGGCTTCAGTTGACTGATTCTGAGATTGAAATTATGTGCCAAATGTGTGAAGTGAGTGCACAAAACTGCCTCACCAAAATCATTCCTATAAAATTGACATACAGTATGCAACTCGCTTTCAAAATCCTCCAACTTGCATGCTTTAAAAAAAGATTCTGCAAAGATTCATGTTTTATACCCAGGCTTATTGAATAGATTTTCAATGCAGTTGACAATCAAATCAATTGCTTCATAATAACTGAGCCTGTAGTATGCCTTAACATCACTGTGATAGTCTCCTTCAGAAGTTCCTTCATCAAAGCAAAATGGAATTCTTCAACGACGAGGCAATTGAGGTTTATTGACATCCAAATCAGCTGCTTTCTTTCTTATTTTGGACCAAAATAGGTCAAATGAAGAATCAGTTCTCATGACTTAATGTTTGAACAGTCATCTTCGCTATTTGCTGACCTTCAGCTGCTGAAAGTGTTCTAGTCTGTAAAGAACAACTCAAATTATCTGCATGCTGCAGTAATATTTCTCCTAGCATATTTCCATACAAGTAATCTAAAGTAGACATTACACTAGAAACTCCTCTAATCCTTGGCTTTGTTTCACTATCACATACTGCCTCAATTGATTCTTCCCATGTTTGTTGTAACACTTGAAAATTAGATGTTACACTTGCCAGAGCATCTGCCCTTACTGTCCATCTAGTGGGACAAAGCAACCGAATACCAGCTGATGATGAACCTGGCATATCTTGCTTCACAGCTAGGAATATAGCTTCTCTTCGAGGTGAAAACTTTATCAGCTTTTTTATTCCATTGTTGTCTCTAAAGCATCTTTTAATACTTTATACTTCTTCATGGTATCACTAGCTGCTAAGTTAAGGGCATGACCATAGCAAGTGAAAATTGCTCATGGTTCAATATCACTTATTTGCGTGGCAACTCCTTGTCTGCAACCACTCATGGCACTTGCACCATCATAACATTAACCATGAACTGTGTCAAAACTCAAATTCATCCTTAGAAATACATCTTTTATTACAAAAACTATTACATCAGCAGCAATGGAAGTAAACACTGTACAGTTCCACAAAGTCTTCATGGACTTGTAAGTCATCAGTGACCCAATGAAGAAAGAGAGTAATTTGAGCAGTGTTGGAAGCATCAGTTGTTTCATCTTCCTTATTGTAAGAAAAGGAGATGCTTGAAATTGTGCTGCCATATCCCGAAGAAGCTGAAGGCCCATTAACTTTATAACTTCATTTTGAATGTCAGGACTAGTGTAAACATTTTCTTTCCTCTTCAACCAATCCTTCAGATTAACATCTTGAACAGCTTCCATTTGTAGCATCTGTATCCGAGATTAAAACATTTATTATTGTCTCAAATAACATTTATGTGATTCATAAATGCACAATATAATAGGGAATTAGCAAGTAAACTGTTAGTTCAATGACAGTACCTGCATCAGATTTCTGTCTGATTCATCTCCATCTCCTTGTAATGGAAGGCCTTGGCGACACAAGAACTTAATGCAAGACACTATTTGAAACAATGCTTGCTGGTTCTTTCTTTTCTGGGTTGCATATTGCTGAGAGAGTAGGTCACCTACATTTCCAGTAGTTGATGGAATGGTAACAATTACATCCACAGCCTCACAGTGTGCAGCACTTTCTCATGTTTTCTAAATCCAACGGTACCATCTTTCCAGTTAGAAAATCCCCGTGTAAGCTACACAAATGTTATACTCACTATGAAATAATGAAAACTTCATTTTTGTATTTTAGCGAGCTAACTTATTGCCTTGCTAGTTAGTTGTATTAGCCTTAATTTTACTTTCCAGTTCAATTACCATTTAGAGCTAACTAGATATCTTAATTTATAACCAGATCACAACCAGCTAGTGAAATGGTAATTGTGGCTATTGGTTGCTCAGGCTAGCTGGCCAAATATAACTTACAAAAGCTTGATCAATATATTTGGACCTCATTCCCTTTAATTTAGTGGCCATCATACAGGTGTGGCAGAAAGCTACATCTTTAGCTTCATCATAGTGAAGGAATGGCCACCTCCGAAACATTCAGGTTGAAAGCTTCTCTGTATTCCTTTGGTGCCAAAACCCCTCTTTGGAAAGTTAAACTCCAAGGGCTGGTGAGGTTTCTCAGGGACACCCATCATGGATAAAAACTAAGCCAAAATGACCACCTTGCAGCTGTTTTTTTGTTGTTGCATGGGCGTGCGTACTGCGTAGTGCGCATTTTGCGATTACATCATTGATTAAACTTTGAAATGTGAGTTGGGAAAAAAACTGGTCCAGCAAAAACAACAACAACTATCAGCAAAAACAACAACAACTATCAGCCAAAAGAACTGGTCCGGCCATGGCCGGACTGGCTGAACTGCTTGCTACGGCCCTGAACGTCACAGGACACAGGCTGTCTCATTGCTAGTCTCACAGAAGAGAGGCTAGTTCATTATCAGACCACATTCCATACAGAAACACAAACCACTTTTGAGGTTGCAAAAATACCTCATTATAACCCCAGATCTTTCTTCACCAGAGCCCTCTCTGGAAGAACTTTGTAGAAAACTACAATTTATGTCGACTACTAAGAAACAGCCAATCTTCAACTAAACTTATTTTAGAAAGACAGTACAACTCAGTAAAGTTTGCACTCAAATTTATTTCTTAAACTATTTTTCTGTAACTTACTATTTGAGATACTCCAGCTGTAAAATGCTAAAAGAAAACACCTCAAACTTGCGCAGAGAAATAGGCCCTTCATTTTGTTTAGTTGACGTACAGGCGACTTCTGGGGCAGCGCTGAACTGAAACAAGCTTTTAAGCGAAGAGAACGGTTGAGGGTGACTCCGAGCTGGAACCGCAATCTGAGGGTGGGGCTACTAGTATTGGACTGGCAGCAAGTGGCACAGTCCACCAAATACAAAAGAAAGTGCAGGTGACAAAAAAATTGTTTTGTTTTTTTGTTTTGGTGGTATGGAAAGAACCCTACAAAGGCTTATAAACTGCCATTGTCATTAATACTATCCCTTCTCATTCTGTAAAGGGGCGTGGCAGTTCCATTAAAGCGTTGTTACATATAGTAACTTCCACATTGAATTGAGTAAAGAAGCCTCAAAAATCACTACCACAAACCTGACTATAAGCTCAACAGCAATAGTATGATAACTAGAAAGTGAGCTGGTTCAATGATGATAGTTATATTAGCCTCTGTTGTTGCCGGGTCTTTTCCTGCCAGTAAACTCAGGCTCCCTAGTATGTTCCTACTTGCCATAACTATAGCAGTTGGTACATATAGGGTGATACTTTGAAGACTTCTCCTCAGCTCATCAGGAATGGATTGTCAGACAAGAGAAGTCGTGATAGAAGATCAATATACACTTCCAGCAAGATACTGTCAGACAAGAGAGGTGATGAATCATTGTACACTGCCAACAAGATACTGTCAGACAAGAGAGGTGATGAATCATTGTACACTGCCAACAAGATACTGTCAGACAAGAGAGGTGATGGATCATTGTACACTGCCAGCAAGATACTGTCAGACAAGAGAGGTGATGGATCACTGTACACTGCCAACAAGATACTGTCAAACAAGAGAGGTGATAGATCATTGTACACTGCCAACAAGATACTGTCAAACAAGAGAGGTGATGGATCATTGTGCACTGCCAGCAAGATACTGTCAGACAAGAGAGGTGATGGATCATTGTACACTGCCAACAAGATACTGTCAAACAAGAGAGGTGATGGATCACTGTACATCGCCAGAAAGATACTGTCAGACAAGAGAGGTGATGGATCACTGTACACCACTGCCAGAAGATACTGTCAGACAAGAGAGGTGATGGATCATTGTACACTGCCAACAAGATACTGTCAGACAAGAGAGGTGATGGATCAGACAAGAGAGGTGATGTACACTGCCAGAAAGATACTGTCAGACAAGAGAGGTGATGGATCATTGTGCACTGCCAGCAAGATACTGTCAGACAAGAGAGGTGATGGATCATTGTGCACTGCCAGCAAGATACTGTCAGACAAGAGAGGTGATGGATCATTGTGCACTGCCAACAAGATACTGTCAGACAAGATAGGTGATTGATCACTGTACACTGCAGGCAAGATACTGTCAGACAAGAGAGGGGGTCAACATTTTGCTGGACTAGTTGTACGGTCAAGATAGTCTGGTGCAGTAGACAGATATCCAAACAAGCCATACTTGCTAAACCTAGCTTTGAAAGGGTGGCTGACAGTGCTGGAATTTCTATTTGAGATTTAGGAGGGCCATTTACAGTATTTCGCTAGCAGTAGTTGATCGCTGCAATATATTTGCGGCAAGGCAATGGTATGGCCATGTTCACTGATACTTTGTACAAGTAGTGGTTCAATAAAGTATCAATAAGTGCCATACAATAATACAGGGCAGCAGTTGGTAAAGGGTCTGGCTACACCAGACTACGAGTGACCATATTAGCCTAATATCAAACTACTTGACAATCACATACTATGTTTTTTCCAATGAAAATTTATTTAAAAGTAACAGAAAAAATAAATTTACAATGTGTAAATTTGAAATATGGGATATGATATACAAAAAATGTAAAGTGCAATACAATGAGTGTTTTCAAATGTATGTCCATGTGGCTTTGTCAGACTTCATTCCACAATTCTATTACGCAAACAATACAATAATTCAAATACTACAATAATAACAATACACTTACTGGAGCTGTTGCTGTATTTTATCTGCTAAATGATTACATTCTCCTGTTTGGAACAATACAGTAACAAACTCCTTGAGAGCTGAGGGTCTCGATGAAAAGACTCTACGAATGTTGTCCAAAAGAGTCCTTGCTCTGTCTTCGTCAATCAGGTCTTTACGCTCACGAAGTTGGTCATAGGTATATTGTGATATGAGTCCAACACTGTAGCAGTGATCCGCTACTGTCATAACACAAGGCTTCACTGAGTGCACCAAGTCAGGATACACACTCAGAAATATACTCAAGTTATGGCCACCTATTAATAATACATTTATAATGATACCAAATAAAAACAATAACTTGACTTACTTTCAGAGACCTCTACCACAATATCTTTCTTCTCGTATTTCTAAAACCAAATAATATCATTGTTAGTTATTGCAAGTTAGAATACATAGTCTATTTCTGCATACCTGTCCATACCAAATGAGGTGTCTATTGGTGAGTACAACTGCTTGTGGATAGTCTGGATTGAAGAGACATGTCATAACCTCTGGAATCGTGTCTGCACCATCGACCACTCCAAGATGATTTTCTCCTTCATGTGAACGACAGTCAAAGGCAAACTGGTAGTCCATGGAGCTGTTGTAGTTCATTCTCGAACTAGCTTTCTTTAGCGTGTCTTCTATTTCTTGTTTTAGAGCAGCACATTCATGGTGAATGAAGTCTTGGAAAGTAGGATCACAAGAAACTACGACTTCGAAATATTTAGATTTCGATACAAAAGACACGTGAACTTTTTTTGTTCCATACAAAAAGTGCACCATGTTTTTCTTGACACCTTCTGTAATGAAAGTGAAGGACTTGTTGGATACGAGACATGCCATTGCAGCAGGAAAGAGTCCCATAGGAGTAAACCCACTACTGAAGTACATCAAGAGAGGTTCCACGATACAAGATCTGCAGGATTCTTTGTGGAATAGGTCAAGTTCCTTTGCACTAGTGTTTTCAAACATGCAAGGCATGATGTATTCTTTCTCTTCTTCTAACACTGAATTAGTATCAGAAGATTCGACTGATGCAATCTCAACTATCAAGTGAAGATATGCTAGCAAAGCTACCAGTTGCTCTGGTGGAATCAGATCTCCTGAAATGTCAGCTGTAGCTGTCTTCAAATCTGTCACAGAGAATCGACCTGTCTTCCTGAATCTCTCGGATGTGGCCTGACCTACACTATCAAAGCTCATGGCTTTGAGAATGACACCAGTGATACTGTCATACACTACCTGGATGTCTATGATGACCAGGTCCTCCAAACCAGGCACACTGGGGAAATACATCAGAACTCCGGCATGGTGGTGAAGAAACCACAGAGCTCCTCTGGTCTCATAGGGTGTCATATTGAAGGCATGAGACAAGGCCAAGCAGGTCTCCAGGCTGGCTGTCCTCACTTCTCTCATGCGAAGACACAAGCTGAACAGAAGCCACACGGCTGGAATTTTCAGCTTTTTAAAGTGTTTGTCCATGGCATTCTCCAGTAGCTTATGCAAGTGTTGGATCTCTTCTTCTCCACCTCCCATGTTGTCTAAAGAAATAACAAGCTTGTCTTCTGAGCAGAACTGAACTATGCCTTTTTTGTAGGAGTCAGTGTCTCGAATCACTTTTTGAAGCTGCGAATCGACTGTAGCGATGACTTCCTCAGAAACCTTGTCTTTGTGAGTACCCACTATATACACTACTGACTTGGAGGACTCCAGTATCTCACCAATGGCTGAGTTGTCTGTTCCAGGTAGAGGTTGAAGATGGGTGGAGGAACTGAAACAAGATATACTGGCCAGAGTACGCAAAAGCATCTCTTGCAGAGTAAACTCTGATTTCTCTGGTGCAGTTGTCTCTCCTGAAGCTCTCTGATAAAAGACCCGATACTCCTCATCTAGTTGGAATTTGTAGCTAAAGAACAGCAAGTAGAAGCCAGGTCCTATGGTGAGTGCTGGTAGCATGTCCATCAGCTCAGGCTGACCTCCGGTGTCCTCCATTCTCAAAAAAGCTTTAAAAGAGTGCTGCACATTTTCTGCAAAGTGTGGTTGTTTGTACACTGTTTCGAATATGGCAGCTACTTCAGAATAATCTGGTGATGATACTGCCTGATCAGCTGGTTGGTCATGTGCTGTTGAGAGTGGAGTGATTTCCTTATGCCTGGGTTGCCTATTTCTGGTAAAAGATTTCAATCTTGCCATCATCTTCTGTAATAATGAAGGCTGGGATGGCTCTTCCACAGAGTGAGACTGCCCTGTACTGCTAGCCTGACTGACCTCTGCCCTGGTGTCACTAACTCTATGGGAATCAGCTGTAGCTTCTGAAGTGGATTCAGTTTCAGAAGTGGATTCAGTCGCCAGACTATCTTTGAGAGTTTGAAAGAGTAGAGAAGCTTCCTCAATGAGATTTTTTACAATGGTCCAGTCTATACTTCTTTCTGCTGTAGTTGGATCAGACTTGCCTTGGACTACCACATTGGAGCAACACTCCACTGTGCCTGTGCTGCCATGAATCTGCTCCTCTTCTTTAGCTGACAGAAGATCTATGATCTCTTTCTTAATTCTCCTGAGAGTTGTACTCTTGCCTTGTCTTGGAGGACCAAGGGACATAAACTTTAAAGACAGAAGCTCCAACACTTCCTTGGAAACAATGAAGTGTTTATATGCATCTTCATACTTGAGTACTATTAAACATGAAATAAACTAAGCATTACAGCTAAAGTGTTGCAAATAAAGCAATAATTAAAGTTATTACAGTCTCATTGGTTATATTGTACAAGTAACCCACACACAGCACAAGTACAATTAGCTGACTCCAGTGCAATACAGAGTGTGGGCAGCTGGTTTTATAGCCTGGAGCTAAGCCAGTAGAAGCAGCTGCCAGTAGAAGCAGCTGCACTCTAGCACTTGCAATTTTGGCAAAGACAATCAATTACCTTACTTATTATAATATCATAAATAATATAATAAATATTTAGTTTTAACATAATTATTAACACAATAATAAATAATAATATTCTAGTTTTATTATAGTAAAAGTTTTTAATACCTAACTTTAGTTTCCCATATAATCTATAAATGGGACATTCTAAAGAGCAGCCAATATCACTGAAGGCAAGATGGCTTTCTAGAGATGCTGCTATTTACTTACACTAACCTGACAGAGTTCCTTTATGTACTCCATTGATAGTAGCAACCAGCAACTGTCCAGTAGACAAGACTGCAGTAGCTATCAGTCCACTATAGCTAACTGGTCTATCTCCCTCACTAGTAGTCTCAATCCACTCCTCTGCCTTGTTGAAGTAACTGCTAATGGTAGTAAAGTCATCGATGCCGATTAGATTCGATACATAGGATGCGATAGCAAAGATGTCAGTAAGTGTGATTACTGTCCTCCATATTGTTTGTCTGCTTGTCCTGCCATTACTAGCAGATGCTGTGAGAGACTCTAAAGTGCATATAAACAGAATCTTCCACTTGTCAAGTCCTCCTGTGAAGTAGAAGTTGCCTTCATGGAATGTTGATCGCATGTTCCTGCATGAAGAAGGAAGTGAGTCTGCAGTCGTCCAATGGTCGTTGAGTAGAACTTCCACTACGTCCAAGTACTTGCTAAGTGAGCCACTCCCACCAGCCACGACCAGGACCTCTGGTGATCCTCCACTAACTGATGATGCATCGAAGCGACGAGTAGGCATTGCACGTAGCGATGGCTTCCAGTCTAGACCAGTAGTACTAGTCAACAGAGAGTTAGTGAGTTTATAAGTGGAGGGATGATGTCCACCAACCAATACAAACTTAGACTGGTAGGTAGTTAGGGACGAGCCTTCATATGGTGCACTAGTAGTAGTCCATGAGTGAAGGTCAGTAGAGATGTGAAGTGTGCGATAATCACAATCCATAACTATGACTTTATTTTGTAGTACTGCACATTGTACAGGCACGAGATGCTTACTCCATGTATGGCAGTGCTCCCAGTGAAGTGAGACTGGAGGATGGAGATCTCTCTAAATACAAATAAATAAATATATAATTAAAGTGATAAATAAACAAACAGCATTTAAGTGCTATTTAAATGAGACTTTAACATGCAAACACACCAACAAACTTATAAAGACTACAAAACATATGTTGTAAACAAACACACCATCAAATGTATTCCTATGCATATGCTATATAAACATTCTGTACAAGTTTAAGTAAATGCATAAATGCTAACAAACAACAATATAATACACAAACATACAATTTTACTCACTATAATTGACAGAAATGTATACACACGATAACAATAGCAACTGTGTGACATACTAACACACAAACATACAATTTCTCACACAATGCTTACATACAATACAATATTTAGTATATAAAAATAGTAAAAACAATATTGAGAAATTAGCAAATAAACAAACACACAAACATACAACTGGTACAATGCGTAAATATGTGCACACAACACAAACATAAAATAATGACATGATATTCCAAACACAAACACATAATAAGAGAATGAGCTGTTTCTTCCTGGGCTAAAATAATGTACAGTAGGCACCAGAAAAGATAGGTTTTCAATTCTGTTCAGTAGAACGACTTTTTTTGCACTGAAGGAGCTATTGTAGAAAAAGAAAAAAGAGAGGAAAACGACATGTTAGTTGATAAAATATAGTTTTTCGGTTAGACTACGTTAAAGTTTTAATCTTCACTGTTTACCGCATGCCTCACTTCTAGGAATGTAAAAAATGATGCTATTTTAAATATTGGGGTCATCATTGGCTTAGATCTTCTCACTACTAGAGACCCAACTGTAGCTGGTAGAAAGACTAAGAAGTAGGGACCTGTCAGAGCAGCAAGTTCAGCGAAAATCCAGTCAGTATGCTTAATCGAAGCAAGTCAATTTTATTGTGCAAGCAGTTTAGCATGACCCCTATAGCATTTAAAGGGTAGTACACGGCTTAGCTTGCTGATATAGCTGTGGAAGAGTTTCTAGCTTTTAGCAGTAAATCAACAGAAATGAGAACTTCACTACAATTTAATTCTTTAATGTAACGGTACCAACTGTTTCGTCAGAACAAAATAAAAAACTGCTTCTTTTTTTTAAAGACACCTGCTGTGCTTTATACAAAATGGTAACACATACATTAAAAGAACACAAAAATATAATCTTCCTATTAAAGTGCACAAACATTTAAATGTACATTCCAAATACAAATTCTTTATACACATTGTAAGAAACTGTAAATGAACCAATAACAAGCACAACAACAACAAAAAATACACAATAGAAAATAACATTACAACAAATATATGTTGTATTTTGTGTTATAAACACACAACTTACTGTATTTCTGGAACAAACTAGACTTCAAATGCAACAAACTAGACTTCAAATGGCTAGAGTAAAATAGTTAACTATAGCAAAAAGAGAGAGATAGTCTTGTCTAACTATCCTCAAAAACACAATAGCAACTGTAAAAAAGAGAGGGAAAGTCATTGTGTGAGCATGCTCATAAAAAGAACCTGGGGCTTTTTACGAGCATGCTCAGGAACATGACTTTTTACCCTCTCTTTTTTCCAGTTGCCAGTGCATTGGTTATGAGCATGCTCAGACATAAATTTCCCTCTATACTTTTCTAGTGGCTAATGTTTTTTTGTTTTTTTGGGGAAAAACAAAGAGGAGAGTATTGTTTGAGCATGCTCATTAAAAGGAGTGAACACATTCCTACTTATACACATGCCAAGTACTTGTAGGTAGTAGTCTCTGGATTTAACAGACAAACAATGAATCTAGCTAGTGACAAACAATGGATCAGGTTACATGAAACAACAGATCTAGTAACTAGGCGGACAAACGTAGGACTTAGTAGCTAACTAGCTAGCGCTCACCTTTTTCGGCAGGCTCTCCGCCATAACTCGCTCACTCGGCGGACTCGACAGGCTTCCAAATTGGGCCGTTTCCTCATTCCTCTACCCGTTTTTAATTTAAATATCTTGACCGACCACACCCAAAATACCGCAGGAATTGAATAAGGATTCTTTTATAATGTTTGTTTACAATTTATCCAATACTGTATTCTCAAATAATAGTTCAGTATTTTGAGTACACAAGAACTTCTCTCACATGACGTGACTGGCAATGTGCTTGCAATTTGATTTCTATGGCTAGTATAGTCTGGCATAGCCAGACTAGCATTAGTATGGGTAACATTTTATATCAATGAGAGAAAAATACTGAAATAATCCGGCACTCCGTATTATTATATTATCTTAATTATTTGCTCCATTCACATTAACTACTCAGGAAGAGTGTATCTTTATTCTTAGAACTGGCTTGGGTGGAAGGGTGAGAACCTAAAGAATTCCCCTTCCTATGGGCCTGGTGGTACACACTAGCACGCACTAGATCTCAGAGAACCTTAATCAAAGCTTAGGTGTAGTAGTTCAAAGCTATCTTGCTTGCCATTTGTGCTGAACAATTTAGTCTGGCGCGCGCAGCCCCTCCGCGGAAAAAATCGGGAGGGTCTGGTGACCCGTACATACCAGTTTGGTGATCCTGGAATGTGATTAAGAAGCACATTGATTGCATTCCTGCACGGTCAGGCAAGCCAAAACATTGCGCGCAGTCATCGCGGGGTGTGGCATCCACACCCCTTATCTTGTCAAATACTCTTGGTAGAAGAATATAGCACATGCTCTTTCCTGATCCAGTTGGAAGGCTTACAAATACATCCTTTCCTCTAGCAAAGTGTACAATACTTTCTACCTGCTCCATGCTTAGCTCAAATGGTAGCTTAACAGAAGTAGCCACATCTTGTATAAGTTCCTCCAACTTGCAACTCTCAGACATCACCAGCGGAGCTTAGTCTGGCGAGCTCAGATCTACCACGCGCTTCAAGTGCAGCGCGTTTTTTCTTACAGCACTATTTTCCTCACCGCCCACGGATATAATTGTAACTATTTGGCGAGCGAGACACTTACAGGGGTAACACAATTGAAAATCGGGGATGTTTGTTGGCGAGCGAGCGTAGCGAGCGAGACAGTATTAGGGGTGGATAATGCAAAATCGGGTATATGTTATATATATATATGTACATATGTATGTATGTATGTATGGATTGTACGTATGCCCTTTAAACGCGCGCGCGGTGAATGTTTTTTCTTCAAAAAACACGGCTTTTTAGGCTTGACCCCAGTTTATTCTGAAACTACAGCATTAAGCAAGCCTTACTTTATACTTAAGCTCCAAAGTGTGAGAAAATTCCTGCGAAAACGCTTGCTTTTCAAGAAACAAAAAGTTGATTCGATCTGTTACTATTACATTGAAGACCCTTTACCAGATTTAAATTCAAAACTTCGCCTTTTTTCCGGCTAAGTGCGGCTTGTTACTAGTTGTCAAGAGCCACCTGTAGTCAGTACTAAGAGAGCTATCATTACTTCTGAAAAGCGTATGTAAGCACATAAAGTATTAATGCTAAGGAAGCTACTACTACTCGAGGGATGCCGAGGTAAGTACGCAATTCCATATTTGTTAGCTAAATATGCAAAATAACTCTGGCCTTTCTTTTTTATAGCTAAGAGCTTGTTGTCAACAGTGACTGGTAAATTCAAATAGTCAGAAGGACTCAAATTTGGTACTACAAAAGTTACCACTGCTCAAGAAAGTGAGGTAAGAAAGTAATTTGTATTTGTGTGCTAAAATTGATTGTCTTTGTTTTTGTAGGTGAGGAGCTTGTTGTCAAGAATTCAAGGTAATTCAGATGGCCAAAGTAACTTCAATGATACTACAGAAGTTATCAATACTCAAGAATGAGGTAAGTAGTAATTCCATATTTGTTGGCTAAAATTACAAATAATAACACTGGTTTATTTTTTATCGTAGCTGAAAGCTTGTTCAAGAGATACTGGTGATTGAGATTATCAGAATGGCAGATGTTTGATACTACAAAAGTTATCATTAATCAGGTAAGAGAGTGATTTTGTACTTGTTTGCTGAAATAAAAGGTCATAACTGCTATTATAGTGTTTGCATGAACTAAGCTAAAACATAGTAACAATACTTTTATGTTACCTAACTATCAGGCTCGCTCGTATATTATAATTGGCGAGCGAGCGAAGCGAGCGAGACAGTATTAGGGGTGGATAATGCAAAATCGGGTATATGTTATATGTATATATGTATGTGGGATGGTACGTATGCCCTTTAAACGCTCGCGTGGGGAACTCTTTTCTCCTAAAAACACGGCTTTTTAGGCTTGACCCCAGTTTATTCTGAAACTACAGCATTAAGCAAGCCTTACTTTATACTTAAGCTCCAAAGTGTGAGAAAATTCTTGCGAAAATACTTGCTTTTCAAGAAACAAAAAGTTGATTCGACCGGTTACTATGGCATTGAAGACCCTTTTCCAGACTCAATTTCAAAACTTCGCTGTTTTATGGGGGGGATATGGGGTGCCGGTTGTTGGTTGTCAAGAGCCGTTGGTAGTCAGAATGCCGTAGTATTAATGCTAAGGAAGCTACTACTTCTCGAGGGAAGCTGAGGTAAGTACGTAATTCCATATTTGTTAGCTAAATATGCAAAATTAACTCAGGCCTTTCTTTTTTGTAGCTAAGAGCTTGTCAACAGGACTGGTAAATTCAAATAGTCAGATTGGCTCAAATTTGGTGCTACAAAAGTTACCACTGCTCAAGAAAATGGGGTAAGAAAGTAATTTTGTATTTGTGTGCTAAAATTGATTGTCTTTTGTTTTTGTAGGTGAGAGCTTGTCAAGAATTTAAGGTAATTCAGATGGTCAAAGTAACTTCAATTTGATACTACAGAAGTTATCAATACTCAGGAAATTGAGGTAAGTAGTAATTCCATATTTGTTGGCTAAAATTACAAATAATAACACTGGTTTATTTTTTATCGTAGCTGAGAGCTTGTTCAAGAGTTAATGGTGATTGAGATTATCAGAATGGTTGATGTTTGATACTACAAAAGTTACCATTAATAAGGTAAGAGAGTGATTTTGTATTTGTTTGCTGAAATCAAATGTCATAACTGCTATTATAGTGTTTGCATGAAGTAAGCTAAAAATAGTAACATTTTATGTTACCTAGCTATCAGGCTCGCTCGCCATTTGTGCTCAAGCACACCACTAGTATATATATATGTATGTATGTATGGATGGTACGTATGCTCTTTAAATGCGCGCGCTTCTAATTACGTAAGTTAGGTAAAGCGTTCACAGTTCCAGTTTTTTTCAATTAACGAGCGCGGAGTATCCTACTGCAGACGCAACATTGTTTCAACCAAAAAGTTTACAGCTACTCTCTTCTTGAAACAATTGTGAAGTCTTTGTCAAGCTGCGCTTCTTTGCCACTGCTTTCGAAGTTTATTCAGGTAATTGTTAGTTTAGTCTGGGATCAGAGACTTTAGATTCTCTGATGCTAACTGAGAATGGAAAGGGTTACACTGTGCACTACAGTTAGATGTAATTTCTGTCCTATTTTTCTGTAAAAAGAGTCTGCTCGCTCGCCATGCATTTGCGCTATTCGAGCGCACCACTAGTATATATATATGTATGTATGTATGGATGGTACGTATGCTCTTTAAACGCGCGCGGGGAACTTTTTTCTCCTAAAAACACGGCTATTTAGGCTTGACTCCAGTTTATTCTGAAACTACAGCATTAAGCAAACCTTACTTTATACTTAAGCTCCAATATATGAGAAAATTCCTGCTAAAACGCTTGTTTTCAAGACACAAAAAGTTGATTCGACAGGTTACTGTGGCATTGAAGACCCTTTTCCAGACTTTATTTCAAAACTTCGCCGTTTTATGGGGGGATACGGAGTGCCGGTTGTTGGTTGTCAAGAGCCGTTGGTAGTCAGAATGCCGTAGTATTAATGCTATGGAAGCTACTACTTCTCGAGGGAAGCTGAGATAAGTACGCAATTCCATATTTGTTAGCTAAATATGCAAAATTAACTCTGGCCTTTCTTTTTTGTAACTAAGAGCTAGTTAACAGTGACTGGTAAATTCAAATAGTCAGATTGGCTCAAATTTGGTCCTACAAAAGTTACCACTGCTCAAGAAAATGAGGTAAGAAAGTAATTGTGTATTTGTGTGCTAAAATTGATTGTCTTTTGTTTTTGTAGGTGAGAGCTTGTCAAGAATTCAAGGTAATTCAGATGGTCAAAGTAGCTTCAATTTGATACTACAGAAGTTATCAATACTCAAGAATGATGTAAGTAGTAATTCCATATTTGTTGGCTAAAATTACAAATAATAACACTGGTTTATTTTTTATCGTAGCTGAGAGCTTGTTCAAGAGTTACTGGTGATCGAGATTATCAGAATGGTTGATGTTTGATACTACAAAAGTTACCATTAATAAGGTAAGAGAGTGATTTTGTATTTGTTTGCTGAAATCAAATGTCATAACTGCTATTGTAGTGTTTGCATGAAGTAAGCTAAAACATAGTAACATTTTATGTTACCTAACTATCAGGCTCGCTCGCCATTTGTGCTCAAGCACACCACTAGTTTATTTATATTATATATGGACGTATGTATGTCATTTTGTACTTTGACCCTCCGTATTTTTGTGTTCACTCGGCGTTCGACCCCGTCCCAAATTGCACTAAACAGAATCCTCTGGTTTATCGATCAGTACCCGTATCACCCTAGAAATTGAATTGTTTACAGTTTTGAATTCTTTTGCGGGTGCAGTTAAAACTTGAAAACTTAAGGGACTTCCATTTCTATTCGAGTTAGTGGCGGTGGTAAGTCAATGCGCTCTTTGTCACGGTTATAAGCCGTGCGCAACAGTATTTACTTGAAAATACATTGTCCACTAGACTACTGCGAAAGTAAGTCTGTGTAGGTGCATGTCCAGTTGTGTCAAAGCATTGTGTGTTACAACCACTACTTAGCTAAAGAATATCACAAAGAAAACTTTTAAATAACGTGTATTGTTTTGTTGTTGTTGATTTTTCCTTCCAAGCAGTTGCAGAGAGTTGTTACTATCGCACTGAAATCCCTTTACCCTGTATGCGAAATTTAAAAACTGGACCTTATTTTCAGTAGCTTCAGTGTTAGAAGTCAAAATCATTCATATAAAAATAGTATAGTCTTTAGGCTCGCTCGCCATTTGTGCTCAAGCACATCACTAGTTTTAGATCACGTTATCATAGAAGTACACATTTTATACGTTTCCCCACGATTCGTGGGGAAATACACCAAACTGGTACGTACAGGTCACCAGACCCTCCCGATTTTTTCCGCGGAGGGGCTGCGCGCCAGACTACTGAACAATTGAGGCCATAGCTGCGGCTTCACACACAGCATGCTAGTCTAGTGGACCAGACCCTCCTACCCCTCCTGATTCACTAGCTATTCCACGCCTCTTTTATTCCACACTCATGCATGCCAAATTTAGCACTTATAATTGAGTGTGACTTACTTAAATCTTCATATAATTTGGTGTATCTAGAATGCAGTATCTATCACTTTACAACTACTTTAACGGTTCTGTTGATTAGCTGTTTAATTTTGGACTACACGCGTCAAGTAAACTTTTAATTTTTTACGACGTTTCGACCAAGTTTGCTGGTCTTCTTCAGGTACAAGAAAAAACAAAAAAGTGAAAAGTGAAATGAGTGGTTGAGTGACACAGTAAACGGTTGATAAAAAATATGGTACAGGATCAACGCTACCATTAATCTTGAAGACCGAGCTTTTAACAAATGATGATCTCTTACCAATCTACCATCCCACAACCACATCATCAGTCTTTCTTTGTTTCAATGTTCAAGTGCTGCCTCAGTCCAATGATATTTTTATAAACTCAACTGCTCAAGTCTTTGTAATCCTTAGTGACTTGTTCTTTGGCACAAAACTGGAAGTTCCTGAGTCAGACAAAACTTGCTGCATTGGTAGATGTAAGCTCTGGATGAGAACATATAGAAGGTAGTCTACAGTGTCCATGAGTACCCACTGGGTCGATAGTCCATTCCATTCCTGTGTCAACTGGAGAATCAGTCAACATCATCTGTCTCAAGTCCTTCAGTAGAATAGACCAGATGTAGTTGGAATACAGTATAGTAGAGTCTATGTGTGGAATAGACTTAACTGAGAGGAGTTTGTAAGACTAAGGAGACCTACAAAGCTGTCCGAATGGTCACATCTTTCAACTTGTCTTTGTATCATCTCTAAAATGGTTTCTGGACACATTTGGTCTAGTCTTAAATACCCCGTATTACCAGAACCTTTATTTTCTGCATAAACACTCTTGTCATCAAAAGTGAACCGTCCACTTCTTGCTACATCATAAAATAATTGTGCACTACCTTGGACTCCATGTCTACTAACACAGTCCTTGCTTGACTCTGAGATTGTTCTGCACATCCTTGTCTGGAAAGCTGATGGAAGAATCTATCAATAACTGTTTTTTATTTATTTATTTTTTAATTTAATAATTTGATGCACAAGGCATTCAGGAGAATAGCCTACTAGCAAGTCAGGCTATTCTAAAGGCCTTCCTAACATAAAACAAACAATTTGTACAATAACTCAAAACAGAAGAGAGAAAGAAAAAATAGTAATAGATAAATGAATAAATAGATAATGAATAAATTTACCATTATCCTTTATTTACTTATTCTAATTTATAATAATAATAATGATAAAAATAATAGAGTAATGATAATGAATAATGACACAAACAGAAAAAAATAATTTGAAAATTCGACGACAATATTGGTGTAATGAGAAAGTTAGTTCTTGTATAGGTGACACTTCAGATGTTGCATGAAAGCAGTGTCTCCAACCTGAGCATAGCTATTTCAGTATTTCAGATCAAACATTTCAGTAATTTCATGGGTCATTTCAGTAATTTGAGCTATACCCAAGCCATATGCTCAAACCATTGTTAACGTTCAACAACATTATTTGTAATTATATTAAAAAAATCAATGATCTTTGTAACTACGGTTCATTGCATGGGTACATGATTTTGCAGTATCAAGGAAAGATGAATCATAATCAGATTGTTCACAACATTGAAATGATGAGTTTAAATGAACTACATAAAATGATCTCACATGCCCATAAAAATTAGTTGATGGAATTCCCTCATTATCAGCAAGATCAAGAAGAAATGCTGTTGTTTCATCACCAATAAATAGTTCTTCATCCGAAACTTGATTACTAGGGTTGGAGTATTCTATATCAATTAAATTAGAGGAATTTAGTCTTATAACAGAAGATTTAACAAAGAAAGAATAGCACAGTTTTAAGCAAGCGTTCACTTTCTGTATGAAGTTTATGAATTGTTGCTGCTTTACTTGTCTGGAAATGTATATTAAATTTATCAAAAATAACCAGGGTATTGGCTAGGAACAACATCCAAGGCTTAAAGAAGGAACCTCTAAGATGATCATAAATCGATTTTACCTTGCCAGTCTTTTCTACATCTGGATGGCTGGTGAAATAAGAAAGTATAATGGATCCCACATTTGTAAAGTGCGCTTAATGCTACGTGTTGGTGACAGTCTCTCCTTCAGAGTCAGACATACCGCTCAACTCTTGCTTAATCTAGAGCGCGAGATCCTTTACCTAACCAGCTAGTGCATGCAACGATTAAACCATAATTAGATCGCCATCTCCGTAGTCCGTAACTTGAGGAGCATTTCAGTAAGAATTACGGATGAATCCGTAAGGTTGGAGACACTGTGAAAGTGTAGAATTGACTGTCACAATTTTATCTGGGAGGTGGTTCCAAGGATAGATTACAGACATCCTATAGGATTGTCTGTGATGGTGAGTCCTCACAAAGGGATAGTAGAGTAGAAAGGAATTTTATGAGAATAGCACTTTCTAGGAGCTGCCACGAAAAAGGAGGGTGGAATTACCTTTGACCATCTTGCAGCATAGGCACAGCTTTTGATACAGGCGACAGGTCTGCAGACTCAGCCATCCTGGGGAAGATAATAACTGCTTAGAATCACTTGACCAGTCACCTGTCACATCTTTAGCCTCAAAAGACTGGACACGCTCGATCGATGTGAGTTTTCTGTGCAAGATTCCAAGCCTCACTGGAGCAGTCTGACGTTGTATATTTTATTTCAATATTTTGTTCTAATACAGCGTAACTGCTGAGTCAGCATTGGCGTTGGGAAAAGGTGTTGGGACCTGCATAGGTAGTCTCGCGTAGCCAGACCCTTTACCAACCGTAACCGCTACGCGTAGCGGTTACGGTTGGTAAAGGGTCTGGCTACGCGAGACTACTGCGTAGGTGGTGTGGCTTGCAGAAAAAAACCCTCGCACTGGAAGACTGAAAGCTGTTTGTTAGAAAAGATGCGTAAGTAAACTGGGAGGAGATGGCAGAAGCTGTTGTAGTCTCAGCTGGTAGATCTGGCAAGGACGACAACCGTGTGGACACGTTGAGTACTTTGGTAGGCGTGGCACAGGACACCATAGCTGTGGACCGGACTGAATGTCTGGTTGGCGACACAGTTTAGGTGACCTGGGAGGTCCATTCATTTCCCCTGCACGAGAGACGAGAGAGACTTCATTGGCATGTTTGAAGTAGGAGAATATCCTGGCAGAAATAAGAATGGGGAAGGGACAGAGTCTTCTGAAAGCCACAGAGTAGTAACCATGGACTCCCTCCTTGACTCTCGCCTACGAGGAGACACCTCCAGGGAAGTTTGGTGTCATGGACTATGAAAGAAGATATGTTCCTTTCAAGTAAGTGGAAATGTAGTATATCAATGGCTACTAGAGGTATACTTTTTATAATTTTTTTTTTCGCCCTTGTCTGGTCCATATGTTTGCTGTAGTGCAAAACCTACATTCTTAATAATATATAATTATCTAGTAATATTTTATTAAGGGCTATGTATGGAATGTAAATAAAGAAATGAAAGCGTCTCCCAAAATATACATAATGCTATGTAAGATAAAGTGGCAGACCTGAAGAAGTGAGCATGTGCAGAGAGAGAGAGAGAGAGAGTAGAGGGATGGGTAAAGGGGTGAAGAAAGAATATCATTATTTAAATTTTTATAATTTCACATTGGTAGAGAGCGTCAGTGAGAGCAGATCCAGGAAAGTGGCAATGAGAAACGATGAAACTTGTCTACATATTTCATTCTATGTCTTTCTGGTTTAGGATGCCTATTAGCAACTGGGCATATAGTTAGGTTATAATCACTGAAGTAGCCAGCGTGGATGTTGTGGTCCATAAAGCACTGGTGTATATAGGTCCACAACTATGTCACTACTAGCAACAAGCAGCACTGGTGTATATAGGTCCTTATACCATGGTTGCTGCGGTAACACCCATGGATTAAAAGTGATATTTTCCCGGTGATTTTTCCTGGGGCTATGATATTTTCCCGGTTTGTGTCAAGGGAATTCTTCCGTGTTTCCGGCCCAAAATTAAAATTCAATTAAAATTCAATTGAAGCACGCCAGAAAGTTTACTTTAGCAAGTTTACTTTAGCAAGTTTACTTTAGCATTGTAGCTGCCAGCTGTTATCTCCAGATCTAACTCTACCTGGGCTGCTCAGCAGTAAGCAGTAAAGCAGCTAGCTGTGGTAAATTCCTGTGGTATGAGAGCGGCAGGAGAGTTATATGTGGTAGGGCTGGTCCCATATAGGTGGATATGAGAGAGTAGTAGTAGCAGCAACTATGGTATAAAACAGTTGTGCCATGGCAACATCGGGGTTATCCGGGCTTCGCCCTCAGGATCGGGACGGTTATATTCCATAACCCCTCGTTGGCCATGGCATAACTATTACATAACTATTGTCCACTACTAAGCACAGAATGCACTGGTGTATATAGGTCCATAACTATGTCACTACTAGCAACAAGATGCACTGGTGTATATAGGTCCATAACTATGTCACTACTAGCAACAAGATGCACTGGTGTATATAGGTCCATAACTATGCCACTCCCAGCAACAAGATGCACTGGTGTATATAGGTCCATAACTATGTCACTACCTGCGACAAGTGATCACTTGTATCTGCCCAGACAAAATATCTTTAACCATGACTTGATCATATCACAGAGCCATTGCTCTGTGCTGTGTGCATGTATTCACAAGGAGGAGGATGTGTAGCTCTCCTTGACAATGTTCAGGTGGTGATGGTATTAGTGTAAATAGTGAATGTGGATCTGTGACTGGACTCCAACAGAGTGCCAGTATTTCATACGGTCCTCAACTCTGGACTCCAACAGAGTGCCAGTATTCCATACGGTCCTCAACTCTGGACTCCAACAGAGTGCCAGTATTTCATACGGTCCTCAACTCTGGACTCCAACAGAGTGCCAGTATTTCATACAAGGTCCTCAAAACCCCTCTGGACTCCAAGAGTGCCAGTTTTCATACAAGGTCTCACCTCTGGACTCCAACAGAGTGCCATATTTCATACAAGGTCCCTCAACTCTGGACTCTCCACAGATGTCCAGTATTTCATACAGGGTCCTCAACTCTGGCCTCCAAGAGTGCGCAGTATTTCATACATGTCCTCCACTCTGGACTCCAACAGAGTCCATTATTTCATCAAGGTCCTCAACTCTTGACCTAACCGAGTGTCCATTTCATACAAGGTCCTCAACTCTGGACTCTAACAGAGTGCCAGTATTTCATACAAGGTCCTCAACTCTGGACTCTAACAGAGTGCCAGTATTTCATACGGTCCTCAACTCTGGACTCCAACAGAGTGCCAGTATTTCACACAAGGTCCTCAACTCTGGACTCCAACAGAGTGCCAGTATTTCATACAAGGTCCTCAACTCTGGACTCCAACAGAGTGCCAGTATTTCATACAAGGTCCTCAACTCTGGACTCCAAGAGTGCCAGTATTTCATACAAGGTCCTCAACTCTGGACTCCAACAGAGTGCCAGTATTTCATACAAGGTCCTCAACTCTGCAGAGTGCCAGTATTTCATACAAGGTCCTCAACTCTGGACTCTAGCAGAGTGCCAGTATTTCATACAAGGTCCTCAACTCTGGACTCTAACAGAGTGCCAGTATTTCATACGGTCCTCAACTCTGGACTCCAACAGAGTGCCAGTATTTCACACAAGGTCCTCAACTCTGGACTCCAACAGAGTGCCAGTATTTCATACAAGGTCCTCAACTCTGGACTCCAACAGAGTGCCAGTATTTCATACAAGGTCCTCAACTCTGGACTCCAAGAGTGCCAGTATTTCATACAAGGTCCTCAACTCTGGACTCTAACAGAGTGCCAGTATTTCATACAAGGTCCTCAACTCTGGACTCTAACAGAGTGCCAGTATTTCATACGGTCCTCAACTCTGGACTCCAACAGAGTGCCAGTATTTC
>WLWD01002356.1_pt1 | contig 49610 bp, 31 predicted proteins | sample 6712731 | NCBI WGS metagenome assembly WLWD01 (sample SAMN12718690, study PRJNA576275) | sponge metagenome | isolation source: marine sponge | host: Mycale hentscheli | place: New Zealand: South Island, Marlborough, Capsize Point | collected 2014-11-01
AAAGATTGTACACTAGCTTTGGAACATAGAGTAAATCATGCATGGTGGCAGGCTTTGGACGACTGACTTTAAACATCATCTTTATATGAATGCTTCTAACTCCCAACGCTGGTACTACTCGTCCATCACCAAGGTGCACATCTTCTGGCTTATTAAATTCCTTGAAACTAGCAAAATATCTCTTGTTGCTAGTCATGTGACTGGAAGCCCCAGAGTCCACCAACCAACATTCATCACTAGAGACAGGAGTAGCAAAAGCCCCTTCACCATGTGCTTCATCGAAATCTTCGTCCACAACCTTATTTTTCTTCTTGTAACAATACTTTTAGACATGACCAACCTCATTACAATGCCAACAAATCGGTGGTCCTTTACGTCGCTGACTCAGCAAAGCTGTATCTTGTGGGCTGACCCCACCAGATGATCTCTCTTTCGATTTCAGTTTCTGCTCATGATGGACTAATGTTTCTTGAACGTAATCCATGGTCAAACCATCACTTCTTGCTTCCAGTGCAGTAACTACAGTAGTAAAGGAAGATGGTAGGCTGCCCAATAAAGTAACTACTTGGTCCTCATCAGAGATAGGAGCACCAATTGAAGCAAGCTTATCAGCCAAGACTTTCATTTCCTTTAGATGTGCATTGATTTGAGTTCCCTCACACATTTCCTTTCTGAAATACTGTTTCTTCAAATAAAGCTTATTGGCCAAGGTATCTCGCTCGAAGTGTTTCTTCAAGGTATCCCATGCATCTTTGGGCAATTCACACGAAGTAATGAGATACAGCAATGAAGACGATACAGACATAACTATGATAGAAAACGCCTTTTGTTGCTCTGATTTAAACTTCTCTCTAATTTCTGCAGTGGCCTCTCCTGCAAGTACAGCTGTCCCATCGACATAATTCCTCCATAATCCTTTTGCCGTTAAAAAGTGACACAACTGAAATTTCCAGGTCATCGAGTTTGTTCCTTCCAGTTTTTAAACAGACCATTTCTCTTCCATAATGCAGTATTAGCAATCAATTTACACTTACATACAATTTTCAATCACACACTCGAATTTCAATAAAATCAACGAACAAAAAAAAACACCGCCACTAACGACGTTGCTGACGTAACGACTTTCACACAAGTCACGACTGAGTACGATCAAAACACTGACAACCAACCTTTAGCTACAACTTTCTGTCCAAATCATGCGCGTCCTGGGCCCATAACCTGTTGATTACTTTAGATTCTCTTTTATACATAAAGTTTCATGTGACGCACAAAACATTAGAGTTGGTAAAGGGATAATACAAAAACGACAGTTGGTAAGGTGTGACTGAATGCGTGAATCAAGTGAATATAATGTTTATGCTATATTATACTACAACATATATATATATATATATATATATATAATTATAATATATTAATGCCACAACAATTTATGGCTATGCTTTATTGTAGACCAGATAATGATAGAGGTCAACAGTGTTGCTATGGAAACAACGGTGTGCTAGTTCAGAATGAACCTGGTGGTGGTAGTGCAGATGCCAGCTCTCCTCTCAGTAACTATTACTCTCATGCATTGGAAGACCTACTGCCATACATCCTCTGCTGTAAGAATAATGATACTCCAAAATGTGATATGTATTTTTCAAAAAGATCTTCTGATGATGGATCATCGTACAGATTTCCAAGACCAGGTTAGAGAAAACAGTTAACACCCTTATAACCATCAAAGTACATACATTAAACTATACGACTAAAATTTAAATAGTTGGACATAATTATGACATAACATAAAGTAGAAAGTTAGTAAGTCTTGATAAAATAGTACTGAAATGAATGACTAACTTTCTTTAGTTATACACTCCACTTTAAAGTATAAGATCATGTGTGGTTGTGTGAGTATGAACAGGAATATGCAAGAAGGAAGTGATAAAAAGTAGTGCAGATTAATTGGTATAGAGCACTCTAATGCAGGAATGGACCATGTACTAATTAACAGGTATATGCCACAGTTGGGGTTCATTTTGTTGCTTGAGATTTGACTATTAACTTCAAATGGTTTACTTGTGTTTTACACATAATATTCTAATTTCTGTACTTGACTGCAGATAGATGGAGAAAAAATGACCATCGTTATGCATATATGATAGATTGGATTGATTCTAAAGTATCGAACCTTCACTGGATGGTGGAATTAATGTGATTACCATTAGAAATATCAAATACATGCGTAAATTCTAAAAAAATAAAACTTTTACTGGAAGCTATTAGGATCGAGCTGCAATCGTCTATGAATTTTCTATTTTTATTCTTTTAGCATATTGCTAACACTGCACATTCAAGCAGTTATTGTAGTTTATTTGGTACAGACTAATAATTGTAGTATTTGTTAAATATTATGTACTTGTTTAGCTGATTGAAGCATACTAAGTCTTTGGTTTGAATATTATAATCCAATAGCAGTCAATAATGGCATTTATAATATATAATGCATTGTTTTGTTCAAATATATCACAAATGAAAAAAAACAGTGATGCTATGTTTAGAAGGATAGCATAAAGAGATATTTTGTTTCCAATGACTGATAATCCATTCTTAATTGATTCATTACATGCTTAAAATAATATCCTCATTATTGTTTTTCTATTTTACGAGTGTGTAATACTTGTGTGTTAATCTATTTGTTATACACTGCGTAAAAAGAGTACATTGACAACCATAATAATTAATTTTGTACACTGAGTCAATCATTTGAGTTAACAAATTGACAAGACTGTAGAGGTTAATAAGCTAGCTCTCAACACATTATACATTAATTTATGATTTTTGTTTTGGTTGTCAATGGACTCTTTTCAGGCAGTAATTATTTCATTAAGAATTAATAATTTTTTCCAGTTCTGGCATAGGAGTGAAAACAAAACACTTTCATATAACAAGTTAAACCCACTCTTCAATGGTAGATCTTATGACACTGTTAAGTAAACAGATTTGATAGTATGCATACTTTGTTAATTTAAATGCAACTATAATGTAATTTTACAGCTACATCAGTAGGAGATCCACACATTATCACTCTGGATGGGCTCAAGTACACCTTCAATGGCAAAGGAGAATTCACACTCATCGAAACTGAAGACAACACTATCACAGTGCAGGGAAGAATGGAACAAATTGAAGACAGTGAAGGCAACCTAGCTCCAGGTACTGTGTTTACTGCAATTGTTGCCAGCCAACTATCCCCGGCTGTAAAAATGCAGTTCCAAGTTGACAAATCTGATGGATCTCTCCACACCATGGTCAATTCAGAAGAGGTGGAGTTTGGAGACATTAGCACTTTAAAGTTTGATGGAGTGTCTCTGCTTGATAAAGGAAACAACACTGTATTAGCACTCTTCAGCACTGGGTCTTATGTAGAAGTGAGCGTTATGAACAGCATTATAGAAGTACTGATGGTGGGGCTGCCAGAGTCACTGAAGAGAAAGACACAAGGACTAATGGGGACTTTTAATGACATAATGTCTGATGATCTCAGACCTAAAGGTAGTAGGCGGTTCATTTCAAGATATTCTTCAGTTGAAAAGATTCATAGAGACTTTGGAATAACATGTAAGTTAAGTATAATACTATACACAGCCTGAATAATGTCCATTAATGACCTCAACAAAAATTGTAAATTTGTGTAAATTCGTTGAAAACAAATTTGTTAACCTTTATAGTCTCATACTTTTTTTGTCCTCAGCACAGTACTGAATTTAGTTATGGTTGTATTTAAACACTTTACAAGCCGTGATAATGCATGATCATAACTAATAGTGCAGAGTATTCTATTTAAAAAGTATAAATAATTTCCTGAACATTGTAACATAAAAATTTATTTTCTGTGAAGTACATCAATTTTACACTGCTATTATATTATCTAATGCTAAATTAGTTAGCTAAATAGTTCATTATACCAATTGAATATTTTGAATCTACATGCAAATCTACAATTCATAATATTATGTTAGTATCTTCGATATTTGCCTCATTTTTGTGTTTCATGTATTTCTGAAGGGATTATCAACAATCCAAGAGACAGTCTATTCAGTTACGGTCGTGGAGAGAACCACAGGACATACTACTTTCCTAACTTTAGTCCCCAATTTGGAGCATCTTTCAAAAATGCCACTCTGGAACTGATGGCAAGAGAGATATGTAAAGGGGATAGTTTCTGTCTCTTTGACATTGCTGCTACCGGCCGCATTGAAATTGGCATGGCAACTATGCAGGGAGTGAAAATGGTCAATACTATAGAAGAAATGACTAAACCAAGTATGTTAGAACATTCAAAGTCTTTCTAATGGGAAAGATTTGTAGATTTTATATGGTATTAAGAAATTTATATCATTGAAAGTCAAAGAGCTTATTATTGCACACTTTACTAATGATAATTTTTTTATTCTCTCATAGTCATATGTCGGCCATCTTGTAGTAATGGTGTGTGCATGGAAAGCAATATCTGCAGCTGTAACAAAGGATTCAGAGGAAGTAGATGTGATCAACCAGGTGAGTTGGACACTTACAGTAAAATGCCTCCCATTAACTTCTTTTATACAACTTTTAAATGCCATCCAAGAAAATATATGAGAAGCAGAAATTTCAGCCATTATCAAATCACTTTAATGTTGCTTTCCTGTCGGGCTTATTGTTTCCATTTGCTTACATCAGTACGTTAGACTGACTAGATAAAAAATTGTTTAATTAGACATGCAGGTTATTTTAACATTAATACTTGATCTATAATTTCATCTATTCAACATCACTTACTCCTTATCAAATATTATACAATGATTATTGCATTCAAATAATATCATCATTGAATTATCCCTGATATAATATATATACAAGTATTCTAAATTAATTGTTACATTATTATGATTTCAGTAATTGAAGAATGTCCCAACAATCCTTGTCAGAATGGAGGTACATGTTCCAAGCAAGGCTCTAGCATTACATGCACATGTACTACAGAATTCACTGGACTGCTGTGTGAAGAGAGAAGTATGTATATAATTTAATGAATTTTATAATAACAATTGATATTTTACATTGCAGCACCACCTTTAGCAATCTCCCTCTATAATGGCAGCCCGCTAATTGCTAATAAAAACAATGTACAAGTGTCTTTCTCTACCAACAAACCTGCAAGTGTTCGATGCATCTTTGATGGAAACTCAGTAGACTGTGAGTTTGGTGCTATGAAAATGTAGGTATGAATTTAATTATGTATATTGTCCCCTTAGGTGCATCTGGCTACTTGATGTATAGAAATGTGAATCCCGGTAAACACATTCTTAGGATTGTAGCTTCAGTTTCTAGGAATGAGATAGCAATTGTGCGAAGACGCGTCTACATCGGTATGTTGTCCTACTTCTTGTACTATGTACATTGACATAATAAATCTGCTTTAAAATGTATTGAGATAACTTAAGTCAAGTTAATTTCAATGAAAAATGCCATTTAGTGTTCTCCTAATGTAGTTTATACAGTATAATTTGCTCAACTTTAAAAAATTATCAATAATAATTTACTATTGTACATTCCTTTCAATCAACAATATACATGAGCACATGTCTTATGAGAATTCAACATTTTAATACAATGCTAAAATTAATTTATACTGACTATTTAACTGACTGACATTTTTAGGACTTACCTGCTAATAATTTTATAGCTTTTCAGATAAATATGAGCAAGTGATTAGCTACGTTTACCATCATAACATAACGTATGTGCCATTACAACACTCTGAACTTGTAATTATGACATGTTATTGCACGTTTTGATATAATTTCTTAGGTCCTTGTGCTATCCATCTTATTAATGAGGGCAGGACCATCAGTGGAAGGGATGTTACCTTACAGTTCTCTGGAACCAGTGATGTTACTTCTTATCTTTGCCGCTTAGACAGAAGCAGGCTAGTCCCTTGCCGTAGTCCTCTTCGCTATAGAAACTTATCTGCAGCCAACCATAAAGTTGTTATTATTCCTAAAGGCTGTGAATCAACCAAAGATGGAAGATTAAGTGACAGTTTTGTCATCTAAAATTTAACAACATAAAAAATTGAATTAGAATTTTTGTAGCTACATTTAATTTTATTGTTGTGTGATGCTAGCTTCTCAGAATAAATGGTTGTAGTGCTTTGGAACAATGTATTTTGAACATTATTAGTAGCTAAAGTTATAGTATTCAAATAATTTTATTATTAACAAATTTTGATAATGTTGAAGTATTTATGCGTTAATTTCAAGGACAGTTTGTGTATTCTATAATTAAATCAGTGTAAGTATATTAACAGTGTACGTTTACAGAACTTGAGTTTGTTAACTGTAACTAAAACTAAATATTATATTAGTAAGTGCTTCTTTATGTCTAGCTGGAACTAAAATTATTCTGACTCTCTTCATCATTCTTATATACTAAAAATTCCGGTCATCGTTTAGTTATGCAATTATATCAAAATGTCCAGCCATTTAGTTTTCCTTCTGAAAGAATTGATCTCTTACTAGGAGTGAAGTTTTATACACACATAGCTGTACTTCATGGTTGGAGGTTTGGAACTCAAAGTTTGTCCATCATATTGGATACTTGTTTTGGCTGGATGCTGGCTGGTGACACTAGCCACTTTGCTTACCATATCATGATGAGTTTGGCAGAATTTACTCAATAATGTGCTCTCACCTGTGAGGAATGTTAAGTCATGTCCCACTACAAGTACAATCACAAGAGACTGGAGAATGTAGATTCTTAAGCATTGACCGAAGAAATCTGATACCAAGCCATTTTGAGATTCTTCTTCTCTAGCTGTCCCTCAGTTTCTAGCGTTCAAATGCAGTGTTTATACATTCCTGAACTCACAAAATATCATAATAATGCATATTTCAGCCTAAGTTGGGCCAAGTGGGTAACTTGAACAAACCTTGTTCAGCCTGTTATTCATTATACTTGTTGAACTCAGTCACTAAGTATTTCAGTAACACCACAAAGATTAAAATATTTTGACACATTGTGACACATTGTGTACTGAATCCGCTGTAAATTATTCTGTAGTTGATGTACTTCTGTAGTTCAGTGTTATCGTGTAGCCTTGTTAGTCGTATACCATGCCATCATCCTCACCCCCTGATAAAATTTATGTCGGTTTGTTTGAAGAAACTCCACTTGTGATCCACTTCAAAGATTTTCATGTGACTCTAGTCACATTATTAGTGTTCGTTTGTGTGTGTGAAACAGAATGCACATGCTCATGATTTGGCTTTCCCCTTGCAGCTCAAGCCATGAGAACTCCTCTATGAATTATGACTTGACTGGAGCTGATTTCATTAATGAGGCTATTGAACTCCATTGTCAGCCACAAGCACTCTTTGGAAAAGTTCAGTTCCTGTTACACAAGTTGAATTTCAGTGAATCAAGTGTAGTAGATTATAGTAAATACACCAAGGGCATGTATGCATTGAATATCATTATTTTACAAGCTACCCAACTGGTCAATTGACAAAGTGTTCCCAGATATTGCTAATGTATTTGATTTACTTGGTGGAGTTATACTTGTAATGATCAATGGAAAGATCTTCCTACAGTTATTATGGGTGGAAGGTGCTAGATGGAATGAAAAGAGATTTCAGCAGTTTTGCAACCAAAATGGCAAAGATGGAGCAGGAATTAATCCTGCTAGAGAAAAGCACAAGTCAACTGTTATTATCTCAAGAAGTGAAGATAATTATTAACAAATCCAGATGCCTCGGAACAAGCATACAGCTACTGTGTCATCAAAACATTCATCAAGTTGAAGTCAGAGGATTTGTTTGCCATTAACTGACAGAATAATATTTTTAACTGGAGCCAAGCCATCGTTGTTTCGAAACTTTTCTTGAAAATATGGACTGAATCACTATCGCTGAAATTGTGGAATCTTCCCCTAGGTATCATGTAAACTGTTCCAATAACTGGGCATATTGTATCTCTCATGGCCCACTACCATCAGAAATGTAAAGTCACTATATATTTCGGTATTGCCCTGCCTGGCTTCGTCAAGGCATTCATTCTTGACCTTTAGACACGGAGATCTTACATAACAATCAATTTGACAAGGTCGAGGAGATTGACTGTCATGTCATGAAGTCTTCAAACTTCACTTGACTGGGTAGAATTAATACCTGGATCCATAGGTTCGTTCATAACTATTTAATCGGTTGACATGTTTTCAGTTGGCTTGTTAGTCAGTAATATTGATGCAGCTAGCTAGTCGTTACTAGGCAGGGCCATAACTAGATAATAAGAAGAGAGGAGGTGAACAATTCTTAGGTTTCCCAGATTAAAAGCCACATCCTATTAAATAAGTTATGTAAATATTTTTTAGTAAAAATAAGCAACTAAATGAATTAAATGAATCTAGCAGTTAGTAGTCTTAACTCTCTGTTGGAGTTTCTTAAGTTGCAACAATGCCAGTATGTAAATTATTGTGAAGTGATTTGTGCAAAATTAGACTGAAAGTTTTGAGGATGCGGAGACCTCCTCTGACTCTATGCTAGTCATGTCCCTTGTACTGGGCTAAACCACCCACCTTAAACTTGTAGCTGATGATGTCATAGCATGTATTCATCATTTTATTGCACATCGTGGGACACCTGTCGTGATCATTCTACTGATTCTGTGGGACAAAAATGAACGTATAGTTTAAATAAAAAATTGTATACGGTATTGGTCCAAGTTGAATTCAACTTCAACCAATGACCCTTACTGTTCTCCCCAGCAAGGATGATCTAGAGATTGAAGCAATACTTTCCCTTAGGAAAACCACTGGAGAGCCATATTCATTGGTACTTTGTGTCTCTTTAGGCAACAATGGTGCACTAAGCACCCCTAATTAAAAAAAAAAAGGAGATCTCACACTACTGAATTGGCCATTGGCTGTTGGAGATGGTTTGAGGAGAGATTTTAGCTTGTATTGTTATCTAGGAGTGCATGTGATGATGTTAAAAACCAAAACTATAGTAGCATTTTTACCTGTCTTGCTGTTAAGGGTGGAATGTGGACATTGAACTTGGGAGTTAACCATTATTATTTTTGTGTGGTCGTTTGTCATATCCTGTGTCTGTGTAATATTATTGTATAGAGGTTATTCATATTGGGCGTGGTCATGACCCATTGCGTAGCAACAGTTCCACATGGCCATTTTGGGTGGCAGAAGCTGTACGAGTGCACGGGTATGGCGGTATACACTGTGACTAGCATATACTTCATTACGCTGTCGGTGGATGACCAGCGGCACTATAGAAGGAAGTTAGAACTGCTAGGTAACTTTGAAGACCCTTATTTGATGTGAGAAAAGCCAGCACAAACTACTGTGAACACCAGTTTAGACTGGCTGGAATGGCCTAATGTTGAATACCCAGACATTTACAATTATTCAATAGAAACTCCAAGTTTGTACACCAAAGAGAGTGTTGGAGATGGTCCAACTTATTATTATTAGCTATGCTACACTACCGCTATGCCCACCAGAGACAATTCTGCTTAAGATAGAAAACTGACAATTTAACATGGCCATGAACGAGACAGCACGTGATGACAAGTCGGTAAGGGATGACATGATATAGAAATAAGTATGAGGTAAAAGGACGACAAACAGTTAAGCTCTGTACGCCACGTCACTCCCCTCCCAGTGAGCTAGTGAACGTAATCACTGAACTTCGCTGGCCAATATACGTGACGACCAGATCGAGTTGACCGAGGGGGTGGTGCTTGCTTGATGGGAGTTGAGGAAGCTGAAGGAGGGGCTGGATCTGAAGATGATGAGGATCGTGCTGGAGAATGCGAGGCAGGAAGAGATACGGATGATGGATTCGGATTGTCCATGTATGCTGGTTTTAAGCGGTCAAGTGAGACAGTATTATTCTTGCCGTTGACTTCTAAGGTGAAGAACTTGTTCGACCGATCCACTAATTTATTGGGGCCATCATATGGCTGCTGAAGTGGCCGCTTGACTGCATCTAGTCCGACGAACATGTGGATGCATGTCTTCAGGGCTTCATAGACATACGTAGTTCGTTGGGAATGATGATGTGGTGATGAAGAGGTGACACGTCGCATGGCTTCCTTGAGCTTAGTAACGTAGTCAGCTGAACTTTCATGAGGAAGAGATGTCGTTGGGCAGACAAATTGTCCAGAAGGATCAGGTGAAGTGGACGCACTGTGTGTTGTAGGGGTTGGCGGACGACGCGAAGAATGACCACGACTAACTGAACGACTTGCAGGCCGAGAAGGAGAATGAGCAAGTTTCTTGACTAGTTTTTCAAGACGTGAAACTTCTGTTCGAAGGTGTTCTACTTCAGCAGTAATGGTTGGGGAAGAAGCAACACTTGCGATGATCCCAGGCGGAGTGGGAACTGCAATGACTTTGTCTGCCAACTCAGCAAGTGTGTCCAAGCCAGTACTATCTGGGGTTGAAGCTAAAACCATTGTTACGCTAGGAGGAAGCCGCCGTTGAAGGAAGAGTTCACGCAGGAATGACTCATCAGCCATGGCAGGATGATCTCCTTACAGTTGCTGCATCCTGCGCAAGAGTTGAGTAGGCTTCTTGTCTCCCAGCTCTTCAGATGTGAAAAGAAGTTGCAACTTGCGCTGCTCGGAAGCTGTAGTACGTTTGGTCAGCTGTGTTTTAAGCATTTTGTACGGGTCGTCAGTAGGAGGCCTGATCAGCAGGTACCTGACTTCTGCTGCATATTCGGGCGAGAGAGAAGAAACCACGTAGTCAAACTTGGAATGCTGTGAGACGATACGGCGGCAGGCGAATTGTGCTTCTACTTGCGCGAACCAAAGCTCGGGGTCTGCGGGCCAGAAGGGCAGGAGCTTCAGTTGAACGGATACGGCTTATACGTCGGGGGCGTGGACGGTATGGGAGATGGGCGGAGTTTCATGAGAGAAACCGGAAGCTCCAGTACTAGCAGCAGGTATACCTGAATCCTCGTCTTCGGACATGTTGTTCGCTCGTCGAGGTCACCAATTGTTGGAGATAGTCCAACTTATTGTTATTAGCTATGCTACACTACCGCTACGCCCACTAGAGACAATTCTACTTAAAGCACGTGATGACAAGCCGGTAAGGGATGCCATGATATAGAAATAAGTATGAGGTAAAAGGACGACAAACAGTTAAGCTCTGTACGCCACAAGAGTCTGAAAGCTTATAAGAGTCTTGATGGCTACAAGTACTATTGTGATGGATGGGTTAGTAAAGTTATTGTGCATAGTAATGAGGATTGTTGCTCTTTTCACCTGATACAAAGTGAGCACTGCAAACCCTGCTAGATTTTCCAGGTTGCCAATCTTTCTGCAGCCCATCTTGCTTCCTGTCAGTATCCCTAGGAAATCGATAAAACTTCAGAGCAGAGTCTTTGGAGAACTTACTTGAAGGTCGTCAGTTTTGCCACCCAAATGGCGCCCGGTTCTAATTATGCGGTAGTGGCACGCCCACTGAATAACCTCTGTATGCTGGTTGATAAGAGAACATTGTATTACCTGGACTGAGTATCATAGTTGCCAAGTTTGTGAAACTAATTTTAGGTACAGGGTAAAACCACACTCATCTTAGTGAGCCATACCCAAAACCACATCCATTTTAGTAAGCCACACTTAAAACCATGCCCATTATCAATAGACCACATTCCTCTCAGTTCCAATTTCAAATAATATTAATTTGGTGGTGAGGACTTTGTGTGTAGCTTTTTTACAGTTAGTAGCTAAGCAGTTGATCATCAAGTTTTGCTTCATGGCAACAATCATCACAGTTATATTTGATGGACATCAAACTAATGAGAGTAGATAGATCCAAATTTGACCTTTGATCAGTGTGAATTACAGCCAATTACAAAGTTCATCAATATCACTACCACTCAATTTGAGATAGGCTTTGTTATATAAGGTTTTAACGTTACTGCTCAGGTGGTCATTTTGAAGGAGATAAAATTCAATGAGTTCATTTACTTTAAGATAGCTATACCCTCTTCCAATTGTATTCTTCTTGTATTCATCAAATTCTTCATGTACTTCTGAATTCACAATAACAAACTCATCTACCTCTACGAGTGCTGCTTGATTATAATCTGCTCTGCAATCTTGCCACAAGACTACATCCACATCTTTACTTAGAGGATATTCATTTATTCTCACAGAGATGAGACAACTACATAATAAAAATTCAGTTTACTTTATAAGCCTATTATTATCAACCTGTTTCAATGAACAATTTAAATCATATGAAGTAGATATTTATATATATATTTATATTTCTTAGTAGGCATATTTAACACTTTATGTCAAACTGATGTATGATACTTTACCAGATGGTTGCAAAAATGAGAAAATAGGCTAAGCAAAGTTAAAGCAAATAACATATTGATAACAAATAATTGTGAGTAATAGAGTAAGTGTTTAAGAGTCCCAACATATCACTGGCCAAGATCTGCAGTCTAAGTGAGAACTTTAGCCACCTTTGTAGGATAATACTCCATAGTTGCCAAGTGTACCGGAACATCAGGTGCAGTACTGGAATTATCAGATCTGCAATGAACTGGAATTACTACTTAGCCTATTGTTGTACCTGATGCCAGAGCAAAACTACAGCTGCCACACACCCCCTCTAGCAAAACTACAGCTGCCCACGTGCCAACTAGCTGCTAGCTGCCCTGACCTTACCCGCTTGTTTCTACTGGTCCCATATAGGTCGGATATGAGAGAGTAGTAGACCCTTACATATCCGGGGCCTCACATAATCGGCTCCCCGCTTTATCCAGCCTATTCTATTAAACTAAAACTCAAAAATAGCAATACCCCAAGGGTGGTTAGTATGCACAGTTCATATACCTAAAGGCAAAAAATAGTGCACACTTACCAAGTTAGTACACCTAGTAACAATATAGCAACGGGATCTAATAGGGAACAAACTAAAGTAAATAAATAAAAAATCACAGAACTAACCAGATTAAAAAAGAATTAGTTCATTGACTACATCGTTAATGAGCAGACAGCTACATAGTCTCCCAAGCCCAACCGTTCACCAAATTGCTCCACATCTGAAGAAAGGGTCTGGTCAATTGGCTACACCAGTTCCCATTCGTCCAGATTCTGGAGGAATTTATCAAAGCAATTAGATAAAGGGTCTGGTTTGGAGGCTAATATCTACAAACTATATTTCAGAAGAGACCTTTACTAAATTAACCCACTAAAGAAAATATTTGTGCCATAGTACATTTAAACCGTCCAATCAGATTGCTCAATTCATGGGGGCTATAGTCCTACCAACTTCTGAATCTGACAGAGAACTCCTGGAACTTGTCCCATTCCTCAAGTCGCTGTTGGACAAGGTTAGTGGTCTACTGCGAGGAATTGTTTTGATACTTTATGATACTCAATAATTTCTTTTAAAAATGTCTGCCATCAAAATTAAATTGAATCACAATGGCTTAAAATTATTAGATAAGTTTTTGTTTTGTTTTTTCTTTTGTTATGTTTAATGATAAATTCTACTACCTTCTTTCATTTTCACAGGAAGATGTTCGTCGTTACATTCGAGATAACTTCAAGATGCACGAGCTCCTTCCACCAGATTCTCCTCCACCGGCCCCTGTACCTCAACATCGACCCTCTCTCCTGCCTGCATCATCTTCATACCACCGTCCGTCTCTTCTCTCACAAGTTTCAGAAGACTCTGAGTAATCTCCTGGGAAACAATGCTTTGATGATCCTTTACATACAGGTTTTTTTTTTCCTTTTCCATATTCAATGTTTTGGTACCTTATCCAAACTATTATTCATAATTTTGTTACACCAAGTGGAATTTCGTAATAGTAATCGCCACCATCTACTTGTGTACAGTGCTTCCAGCTTAAAGAGTGGATTTTTTAGCTTTTTGGTTAAGGTTGCTAATTCTGCTATAATTTCTCAAGTATGTGTAATAGAAAGCTAAAAATTTGTATTATTATACATTAATGTCATATTAACATACAGACAAAACAATTTTGAGGGTTTGTGGTTATTGTTGTGGTTATAGGTGATGGAACTGGGAGCTTCAAGACAGTGAATTTGGAAGTGTTTAAGCTGAAAAAAGAGAAATTATTTTTCCTTATCTCTATAACTTGGTATACTGATACTTTAATACCTGTAGTTTCATATGAGCCAGATTTTGTGGGCACACGAAATTTGAATCTCGAAATATTTTAAATTTTAAGAAAAAACGTGTTTAAGCCAGGATTTTTGAATTTATTGAGTTATATCTCTATAAATTTGACACATGATACTTTGGTAGCTATACCTTAAAAATTAAGTGAGTTGTGGCTGTTTTTCACCAAAATATTTTTACACACGGTAAGGGTCATCAAATGATGACGTTTAGAGCGGGTTGTGGGCCTTTAGTACACGTAAACGCGACGTCACAAAACAGCGCATGCGTATTTGTGCAAGGGCGCCAGAGTACCGCTAATTTGTTACACGGGTATGGCTGATTTAGCTACGGTTGTATCTCAGGCCCTAGGTATCAAGTTTTACGGCGTTACTGCCTATCACGGCCAGCGTTTTAGCTTCCGTCTGGAGCTGCACAACCAGTAGGACTCCAACTGCATCGCCTTCATCTTGTCAGAATACCGAATGCTGGGCCTTGGGAGTATTACACTTCTTCAGCTTTTCTTCAGCTCTTGAAAAAGATGACCGCTTGGATAGGCTTGGCTCCAAGTTAGTAATATACCAACAATTCTGACTGATTTCGACTTCGTTTACTGCTGCCAGTAGAACGATGAGAATCCATACAGCCGACTGCAGTTAGGGAAAGTCCCGTCTTACTGCTCGGGGAAATAACCGTTCGACCTTAGCTCGTTAACTAGTTACGTTTAATGAGGAACTACCGCAAAATCTTGACGTCAAAAAAAATGGCGTAAAATGTATTAGAGTGAATGAGAAAAGTGCTGTTCTCCGTTTTCCATTCTCTAAACAGGCAGTTTTACTATTGTAAACATTGTTGGGATGATGAAGAAAAGGTATGTGTATGTTAAATTACTGTAGTGAGGGTCTATACAGTAGTTTTAAAAAATCCACTCTTTAAGTTGGAAGCACTGTATTTTATTTTTTGTAATTTTCGTATTCTTTATCTCTTTTTCATGTATTTAGTTTTCTACATGATCTTTTTTTTTTTTTTTTTTTCTTTCTTTTTTTCATTTGCTTCAGTGTCTCTTCATTCTTCACAGGTATTAATATTATAAATGAAATTGAATTGAGGTTTAAAGTTTTGGTAAAAGGTCTTAAGTTGGAATGCTTCAAGCTGCCTAGGAACCTGCTGTGTGGCACACTTTTAGGGACTAGAATGTGATAATGTGAAGGACGCCAAAGAAAAACCATTTCATGGGCCTATAGTAGTCTGGCGTGCAGCCCATCCTCGAAAAACAACAAACGATTAGGTAAAGGGTCTAGCTGGCGAGACTTCATTCTACCCGGAAAACCCATTCTACCCGGAAAACCCATTCTGCGCGAAGTATATTTGGAAGTCTGTCGTAGGAATCCCTTACCCAACGCGTGTGGCTAAGACTGACTGCTTCGGTATCAGCTGAACTAGTTTTTGTAGGTGAAGTTTGTGATCGTTATCGTTTACCTGTCACCATGCTCGCTTGGTGACAGATGTTTTAAGCTAATTCTTTACCCAGTGATGTGGAGGCTTTTTAACTTGTACATAAGAAGTGTCCCTCGTACTTTTATCTTCTCTTATGGAGATAGAATAATTACATCAATAGGTCTATACCAGCTTGAACCATTGGTATTTTATCACAGGTATTGGTTTCAGCTAAGAAGGAAGTAAAATTATAACTGATCATAACTAAAGGTAAGTACGTTTTGCAGTTACAATAATAATTTCAGAGATAGCTATTATAGTATGTTTAGTGATGATATGGCTTGGGAGTAATTGCTTGCAGATTGCAATGTCCCGAGTTGTTTGTGTTTCCTGTTGGACTTCCTGATTCTATTGGAACTACTGCTAATATGCCTATTGGTTACAAGCTGTTGAAAAATACAACACATATGATGAACAGATAAACACTTGCACATTTATAACTCAAAGGGTGTTAAATAAAAGGGTGTTAAATAAAAAGACAATGAATATGATAATAAAAAATAATTAAGTCACAAAGTAAAGTCCTCGACAAGAAACAAGGGCAATTTATAATCTCATTCCACGACTGCATCTTCTGGAATTGAGTCTGAAATGGCAACAGTGTTAGGCCAGTGCCTGTACAACCCCTTTATGTTAGCACTACATGTGAGGGTTGATTGTGCACTACATGTATACTGGAGGGTTGATTGTATGATGCACTTGTTTATAATGAACCTGGCACAGTGGAACTAGCTTCCCATCATCAGTGTTATGTTTTCTTTGTTCTGTAATGTCCAGCCTGGTACATAGTCACCTGAATTAATTTTTCTTTCTATGTCTTTTTCACATGCATGACAAATACAGCTGTCAACTGTGATAGTTTTCTCCATGGCCCGGAGTTTTGTTGAAAGTTCAGGATCCCAAGTGGACAGGTGTATGTAATAAGAAGCAGGTTTGCAACATAACTGGCAAGGACCACATTTTCTGCCTGGATGGATTGTCGTCTTTGGACCTCTTCTTCTTAGCACTGAATGTGGTGACCCTGCCCACTATTATGGACACGCCCACCACACAATGCAAGAGGAAGACTGAACCTTACCTTACCCATTATAATGTTTATTTCTGTTTCATCCTTTACCAGTAGTATGTATGCTGAATCATGCTGACTCATTGCACACACCTTAACTGAGCATGCTCAGACTGAACACATGCATCATTATCAACATCCTCATGATTTTGATGTTCTTGTTGAAGCTAAAGAATTAGAACTCTTTACTTTAGAAGGAATTCTGTTGTGTGATTTGCTAACTAGCTAGTTGCATAGCAGTTGGTGGCAGCATATCTACCTCAATTCCCTCCCAGCTGCCAGTCACATCACCACACTGAACTCTTTGATTGTACATACAAAGTATTATCATAATACATTCAATATCACTTAAAAAAATTTTTCTTTGTTTAGCAGATACAATAATTTAGTATATCATAAATGCATGAATCACTATGACATATCACTAGTCTAATTTGGTTGCAGATTGCTATGTCCCGAATTAATAAGAAATACAGTGGAACCTCTCTACAAAGGGACTCCGAAGAACAACTTGACTCTTACCAACAGCCAGCGTAAATGGACCCCAGTGATCTACTACAATAAAAAATAAACTCTGAAAGCAGCCAAATTCTCTACAAGGGTCAAAAGACTTGACCCCAAGCATGGCCTTTGTAGAGAGGTTCCACTGTATATAACTTGCCATATTAAAAGGTGTTCTGATGCTAAAATGGTCTGGTTTTGTCCTCACTCTATGCTGTTAGCTTGACTGAGCAACACACCACAGTACTATGACAAACGCACTGTGTGGCTTCCTTGCAAACTATATTGAACGCCCACGCGCAAGCATCATTTTTAATGTGGTGACCTTTTGAAAGGAATTAGTTACTAAGTTAGCCAAATTGGTAGCAGAACTATGAGTTATTAAGGCAGTTATCGTCGAAAGGTTAGATAGTGATGCTAGCTATATGTGTTTCTTTTATGTTGTTAACTTTGAGCTCACATAAAGTAACTACAGCTAGGCAAGAGAATAATGGTTATTGTGGAGAGTGGTTTTGCTATGTATGCAGAATATCAAGAAGAAAAGTTGAAGTGAGTCTTAAGATGTGTGTGGTTGTTGTTTTTTTGTTTTTGTTTTTTAATTGATTAAGCACCAGTGAAACCTACAACTAGAACAACTAGACTACTTTGGACTGAGCACTTCCAAAGCTAGTTATTTATCTTCAGTTTTATAGAAAAATGAAGATGTTTTAAGCTAATGACGGTTAGTTACTGCTGAATCAGTGTGACACAGGTTTTGCAGCTGCAATGTATAGATAGAGCTCTATGACTATTCAAATATATCAGTAAGCCTCAGGTCTGGCTTGTGAGCCCCCCAAAGAATTGCCTGTTAACTGGCATTATTATTCCAGCATAATTTGATACTCTAGAATATTACCATCATGCCTATTAACAGCTCTCTGGAAAAAATTAGGATTTCCTGCCACAGGATTTGTGCAGTTTCGTCATCTAGTATAGCTACTGCACTTCCAGTCAAAATTTCCCTGAGTACAGGATAGGGTTTATTATTCTGCAGTTGTTCTGCAAACTTCAAGAAAGTTTAGAACAAACTGCAAATAGCATCTTATCCTTACTTCAGGAAATTCTTTTCTTCCTTCCAAGTAGTTAGTATTCCATTAAACTGCAAAATGAGTGTACATTTTAAAAAAATTGAAAAATGGGTATTTTGCTAACCAGTTCTGAAAAATATTTAGTGCTAAAATATGATTAAATAAATAAAGCATTTAGCTATAATCTATATGGTATAGATTGAAATATTCCATCATTTCTCGTGGAGGCGATCCACTCCATGGACCAACCACGCTACATGTTCTCCAGGAGATAATTCTCTATTGGATGACCAAGGAGACCTCGTATGTGTCACAGGGTGCTCTGGTGTTGTGAGTGCCACAACTTTCTATTGCACGGACCAGAACCTGATTGAAGATTGGGTGACTGGCACCAGGACATACCTCTATACTCTTCATACAACTGATATATCTACTGGCTTCGAAGCAAGGTAGCTTTATGGCCACTTTGTTTACTTGTTTGCTTTTGGTTTATTTATAATTTATTTAGTGGATCATTATTGGAGTGTTTCTGTAAGATAATATTTTGTATGAAAGAGATTGAGTTAGCAATACAGATTGTCATGACTGTCCATTTAATAAATTAGCTAAAACTTACACTCTATGGTTTTATTTTACAAGTTTAGATCTCATTCACTGTTTAGTGAATTTTTATCTGTCGGGTATTGAGTAGTTATTTGTACACAACAAATGTCCACATCGTATAGGTTGTGTTAGTAGTTTATATGTGTTATTATAGTCAACTTTGACTAATTATTTCAGAATGTATAGCTACATGTCTGCCATGTAAGATAAGTTTTAATGAATCTTTTAAAGTTGAGAACACTGAACATGATAGCTAGTTACAAATTGAATAATCAATATTTTTTTTGTTTTTATTTGTTTTGTTTTTTGTTTTGTCGTTTTGCTGTTGTTGTTCTGTATTGTTTTTTTGGTAGATTTTCATCATGCTGCTGGATTTCCACACTGAGAATTGGAGCTGATGGAGGATGGGATCTTACTGTTCGAGGAAGTTTAGTACCTAGGTCCAATGGGAGGATAAATTCTTCACCAGTAACTTCTTCCACTCTGATTCTTCGTCTTCAGGAAGGCTGCAACCATCAATACAAAATACCTGGTAGCAAAGCTTTCACATTTCTGTTATTGTTTTAACGATTGCTTTGTTGTTATGTTATTTTTGTTTCATTTGCATTTTGATGAGGCAAAGAACATATTGGACTTATAAATAACTAAAGCTGGTGACAATCATAGACAAGATTCATGCTTAAGTAGCTATACCAAAAAAAAAATTTTCAACATGATATTAGTTATATACTTGTCATTTGATGCAGTATCTGATCCAGATCAAGATATTGTGAGGTGCAGATGGTCAAATCTTACCTTAAATGAGTGTAGAAGTGTATGCAATGCTTTTCCCAATGCAACATTGGATGAGGTAAGATATTAATTTAATGCATGCAAGCATACATTATTGTTTCCTGCTAAAGTGTCCATTCATATCTTTAGTATTGCTTATTATTATTTAAAATTTGTGGCTATTTTTAGAATTCCTGCACACTCAGCTATAATGCTACTTATGGAACTGGGAACTTTGCTGTTGCTATTCAAGTTGAAGATTTCTCATCACCTAGTAGCATGGTGCCACTGAGTAGTGTCCCATTGCAGTTCCTTGTTAATGTTACAAGTTCAAATCGATTGTGCTTTGAAAGGCCGTTCTTGGTAGAGCCTACACCAGCAGCAGGGTCCTGCATGGCTATACCTGTGGGATATAATTATACAGCGAGACTCACTGGCTATTCTGATGATTTAAGGTAATTTGAAAACAGTATATGTACTATTATCGTTACTTGACAATAATTCTTAGTCAAATAAGAAAATAATAATACTAGTAGTAATAGTAATTGTAGCAATAGTAATAAAAATTTCAATAACAAATATAAAATAAGATACTACTAATTAATAATAATGATAATATTAATGATCACTTCACAGTTTCTTTCTCAGCCTTCTTTTCTCATTACGTGTAATTTCTCTCTTTCACAGACTTAAAAAAAAAAAAAAATACAGAATTTATAATATTATAATATTTAGTCGCCACTGGGAATTGAACCCAGGAATTGAACCCAGGACTGCTTGCTTAACGCACAAGAGCTCAGCCATTGAGCTATGACAATCAGCATGCAGTTCTGTGTTTGATTCCCGGTGGCCACCAAATATTTTTAATTCTGTATTGATTAAAAAATACAATTGAAGTGTTTGTTTACTGGCTGGTTGTCATAGCTCAGTGCTTATACATGAAGCAAGCGGTCCTGGGTTCAATTCCCAGAGGTGTCCAATATTTTTAATTCTGTATTGCTAAAAAAAAAGCTTGTGAAAGAGAGAGAATACATCTAATAATAATAATAATAATAATCATAATACTAATAATCATAATAATAATAATACCGATAATGATATTAACTATTATATTATTTTTCATGGAAAACGCTAATGATGGATCTTTCTTGTTAAGTGCATGTAGCTACTACTAAGAAAATTTTGTTCAAATGTATACAGCTAAAATAAATTGCTTTGTTGTGCTGAATAGAATTACAAATTTTGAGACCATATCTCCCAGAGGCTTAACTAGAATGCCATCAAACTCAGTTCTTCAAAGTGCAGACAACTCTTCACTGTACTACATTGACATACACTGGACTCCAACAATCGAGCAGTTTGGTCTCCACATTTTTTGCTTCTCTGCAGAAAACTCCGAAAGGTAATATTCAACAAAATAATTGCAACTGATGAGTGTATGGATTAATAACATGCATATACAATGACAGAGAAATTGTGTTTTAATATGTTTTAATTTATTGAGTTATAATTATGTATGTCATTTGATTTCTTTGGCCAGACATCTCATTATTCCCCTATATACATTTAAATACTATATCTACATGCTGAATTTTAATATATCAATATTAGGACTCCATGTATATAGTGTGATCATGCAACAGGAAAATCTGGCACAATGCATCATAAAAATATTTCTTTTCACTTCCCCATAGTTGGAGTCCATGTATTAAGGTTACGGGGTATAGTTTCACCCACACGTCTAGTGCATGCTGAGTTCAAAACCAAGCAGGGGGTTGTGGTTCTCACTTGGTCAACTTTAAGTGGTGTGGTTATATTATGTAATACTAGTACTGTACATGTAATGTAATAGAATGAATTCAGAATCTGCAATTGACAACTGTTTTAGAATGAATTGGTTTTAGAATTCATGGTGTGAAATTGACATGTTCTCTTATGCCTCCATTTCTACGTCTTGGACAAGCCAATTCTGCCAATAATGATGAAAAATAAAATACTTTTGCTGTTTTCAGATGTTGCTGCCACCATTCAGGGTTTCTTTGAACTCGTTCGACATAAATATCTTAGTTAGTTCGTATAACAAAATCACACCAGTTTCTATCAGTACAATAGAGTTGGCATTGGATTTGAAAATAATAGGCGTGCCTGACTTTGAGCTTCAATGTATCATTTTTTTTCTCCAAACAAAATCCAGACGAACTACATGCGTCTGCTAATGAATTCTCACGATCACGATAAGGATTTTTAATTTCAATTATACCATGTGGATAGGTGTCATCAGGGTCATACACGAATCCATCTGGGCTAGCACCTAGCCATGAATTAGCAGTTGAAACTATAAATCCACACTTGGATACACATAACTTGTCGTGACCTCTCATTCTTTGAAAAGTAATGCATTCTTCAATACTCTCTGTTTCTTTTGCTGAGCCATATTGTGTTGCTCGTTACCCCTGAAAGTGCTATAAAGCAATTCTTCTACTTTTTTGCTCTTTTTAGTTGTTTTTTTCATTTTTACAATGCTTCCTATTCTGGATGCAGTTACACGTAGTCGGCGCTCCAAGATCCACTGCTGATTATCAGCCTGAGTTTTTGTTGCTAGCTCAATTTAAATTGCCTTTTCTTTGGTGACTGCTACCTTTGTATTATAGAAACCATGCATAAGCTCGACCAAATGATCTTCAGGAATGTCACTAGAAATGTCTTCAGGTGTAATTCCTTGATCATGCCTGTTATATGCTCTGCGAGCTGCTGTAGTATCATCTGTTCTTGCATACTTGCTCTTCCTTCTGCTCTCTTTCGCTTCCTCAGTTGCTTTCCTTTTACGATCTTTTCCTACTCTATTCATAGAACATTCTGCAACTTTTTCATACACTTTGTTAGATGCTCCAGCCATTTGCTTCCACACCTTCGGACCCCAATCTTTTCCCAGATTTTGTTGTAGTCCTGCTCCCATGCACCTTCCTTCCCATGAGCCACTCTGCGACCTGTTTATTACTTTACCTCCATCAAACTTTGTCCGAATGTGCATCCAGCACTCAGCCAAGTTGGTGGTACAATTCCCTAGAAGCTGATCTGCCTTTCCAACTAGCCTGCTGAGTGCAACTTGCACATCATGGAAAAGTTTAGGATTAACTTCAATTGGTTCACTTCCACCCTGCCGCACCTCCTGCTCTACTGTCGGGTCATCATCGGCCATAGTCTCTCTCCACTACTCTTCTTGATTGCTAGCAATCACTAAAATTAAATAATATAATAATTATATTTCTTCAATATTACAAATATTTTTATGAAGTCTAAAGGCAAAATTTTCTACTATGGAAAGTTAATAATAATAAAAAAAAAGTCATGTTTTGATAATATATAAGTCTCTAGAGCACAATAATACACAATAAATCAAGGTTATCGAATATAAAACTAAGACTAATACAAATAAAAGCTACTCCATTCTGTAAAATAAGAAGTTAACAAGTTGTTCTTTTTAAACTGTTTCTCATTGACTATAAGCTTAATTGTTATTAATGTTATTATTATTATTAGTAGTAGTAGTAGTGGTAGTAGTAGTAGTTTCATAATTATAATAATAATTATTATTATTTACTTTCAAGATCCTCATCATTATTTATACACTCTCTGTCTCCAGATGATGCATTCGACTCAGACAGGTCACAATTAGTAGTTTGTGGTGCAGCATCACTGGTTTGGCCGCAGGACACTGAATGAGTAGTAACTTTAGTACAATATTTATAGCTATTGTGCTTATAACAACTCCCCACTGTGATGCTAACTTTCACTTCTTAAATAGTCAAGCCACAAACCCTGTGATCATGTTACACCATAGTGTGAAATGTACCATCACTATATACGCACCTCCCTCTACTAAACTTTCTTTTTCCTCTAGGGTGTTACTGCCATTTCGTCGTCGTAATCTAGACCGTTCACTTCCCAGGTCGGCTTGCAGCGAGCATTCTGGGCTACAGTGAGTATGAATCCCAAAGCAATGTCTTGGGCCATTAATGAGATCCTTCTTCAAAAGTGAGAGTGTCTTCACTCTATCAGACTCTTTACTTCTCATTTTAATGGCGCATCGGGCTGCGCTGATTAGTCGCTTTCTCATTTTCAAGGTAAGTCCACCAATTCCTTTATAAGAAGGCTTGTCCTTTACTAGCTGTTCCAGCACTCCTCGATAGCACTTACAAATGCGGTTTGCACACTCAAGCTTTTGTATGTAATGTCCCCAGCCTGGTACATTCTGGATGAGAGTTGGGTGGACGGAACTATCACCATCACCTATGAACTTTGTGAAATGGATACCATGCAATCGTTCAGCGTTTGTAAAACCCTCTAAAAGAATATCGGTTTCCATCTCCGATGAAGATGCATTCCAGTTTTTGTAACATGCATGCTGGTCTTGAGGAATATGCAACGTACAAGCCTGGCAGAACTTGTTACGGACTCCAATGTACAGCAATTTCCCGGTCTCCTTTCCAATAATTATGGCCACTCCAGATTTTGCATTATATGAATGCTTGTGTGACCGTTTGCTCCACCCCCCAATCAACTATTACTGTAATAGCTGGTACACCCTCACAGAAGCTATTATTCTGTATTGCAATATCCCTCTCCATTCTTCCAGCTTCCACCATTGCCTCGTTTAGTGCACGTCCCCACACCTCACCTATATCCCTTTCTGTTTTGGTAAAGCATTTCTTTGTCATGACTGGGATACCGGAGACACTCATCATCTCTTCCAGCCGGCTATGTCCACCACCAGTGATCATTTGACCCCACACTGCGGCAAGGTTACACTCCCATCTACAGAGTTAACATTAATTATTAGCTAATTGGTTTAAAATTATGTAACTGTAGCAAATAAATAAATACAGTGGAGCTACTATTTAGCAAGTAAATTCCAGGTTAATATGAAGCATATTAACCAAAGGTGCGAACCCTGAGCACTATTAAACACTACCTAGCTATTATAATATAATCTCCTTCCAAAGAATAAGTAATCTGTTAGCTATTAGAATGAAAATGGTACATGGAAACACTGTCTTCATAAGAGAAGCTTGACTAGCCAGAAACACTCACCTGTATGCATTTTCTACACAAAACTTCCCTGAGCATAAAGCGAACTACACTGCTGGCTACAGAAATCATTTGCTCACATGATTACGACGTGATGCTAGGTAAAAGCTGGTACTTACACGGATTTGAAAGCTTCGCATTATATTATTTGAACTAGTTAATTACTATTTATGCATGCACCAAGAATGATTTTAAATAGTATGTGTCAACGACAGGATATTTTTAGAACTAAAAAGCAGAATTTTATCATTAAATGAAATATCTGGCCTACATTTTTACAAAATTTACGCTACACTCGCCTGCTGTAACTCTTGGGACCCTTCACTTTGGTGGACGTTTCGAATGCTATCACTTTTTCGCAAGATGAACATCTACTTTCCAGAATAGATGCAAGTCCATCTCTGCTTTCTCCACTAAGTATGATGAATCCCTCACATTCAGATGAATGCTTTGTCAAATCATAAATATATTCTTGAAGTTTACTAATATTAATGATTCTGCTACCTTCTATGGCCACCTTAGAAGTTTGAGCTTCAAGATCTACACCTGAAGGCTTTTCATTTATAGCCAGCTTGGTCTTCTTTACAACTCCTTTCCTCTTGTAGTACACCATGCCTGTGAGAGCTATTTCTCTTGTTATTTTTATTCTTCTTGTTCCCCATCTTCTACGGCTTCGAGCAGGCTGAGTTACAGCTGATGCGTGGGCTTTTTGGCGGGTCCGCGGTTGTTTTGGCGGGCTGCGGTTGCTCCGCGGTTAATAACCTTGATACGCCAAGAGTGCATTATTTTTCTTGGCATTTCTGACCGAAAATACGCTGCTCTAGTACGGAATTCACAAGCTACTCCAATAATGAAAGGAGTAAGGAGCAGGGCGGCACGAAAGAATTTTTTAAAATCGTTTACCAGACTCGCAGTATTACCGTTAGAAGTATCGCTGCTAGCCGCTCGCGTCACTGCTGGCACCTATATAAGGTATTTTGAACTTTTTCTTGGCTGCTAGAGCTAGACTAACAACGTGTGGCTCTAGACATGTTTATAATTTAGTTGCATAATACCTAGCAAGGGCGGTAGGAGCGCTATTATGAGAGTAAATTGCCGACTAGTTACCAACCAGGAAAATATCAGATTATTAGGTCCTTTATTATCACTGGATCAAGTATATAGAGATAGGATTGTGCTTAAGTAGCCCTTAATATTTTATAACTGTAACTGAGATATACAAATAAAAAAATTTGTTGATAAAATTAGGAGAAATAAAAAGTATGAATATTCATGAGTAAACTCCACCACGTAACCTTAAGCTCTCCAAGTATTATAGCCATAGTGCTGACCTACGCGGCCTGACAGTTTCAATCCCACAGACTTGTTTTATACATTAGATTGATTTTTTTCTGATTTTTTTTTGTGCAGTGTGCTGTGCCTAATGTTCCTCTTCATGATCACATATAGATGTATGTACATACTACAATAATCACACCTGAATAGTCACTAGGCTAATTCATATTCTTACTTCTAACCTTAGTGGACTTCAACATTAAGTCAAAACTTCATATTATATTTTATTTAATGTAGTTTGTACTGGTAATACAAAGAAGTACTGCCACAGGGACTATTAAAGTTGCTGTTTGCTACTTATCAAGCTGCCTTAAGCATCCTTGCAAGCTGAAATATATGAAATTAATTTAATAATAATATTATTCATTAATATTGTCGTGTGGTTTTGCATTCAGCTACATTTAAATAAAATCATTATTTTAAATTATTTCAGAATCACATCGGCTCAATCTTGTATCACGCTAGTTTCTGGAAGTAAGATTATAGTATATATTTTAAATAAATACACTATATAGTTATTGTGAAACACATGTATACTCACAATATACTCACTAGTGATGTGAGTACATTGTAAGTGTAATGTACAAAAACTTCTTTATACCTATTTTTATATAACTATATATTATATACATTAATAATAGAAGTTATTTGTTTTGCTTATGATAATGATGAATAAATCTATTTTTTTTAAATATTTTATAAAAATCTAATTAATTCACTTATTAGCTACTCCGCTATATTATAATAAGAGATAAGCAATAATTGTGATATATACTGATGAGTTTTAGGATTCATAATTGGACAACCGAATTTGCTTATCTGGGTGTAGTTTAGTTGTAGTCAGTCTATGTACTTTAGCAACAAGTGATGTTTAATGAGGCTGTAGCTTAGTTGCTATAATAGTACTATATATTACTGCATATGGTAATACACTAGTGTATATGAGTAAAGCTTTAGTAAGATGGCAGCAATTAACAAGACATTGTATTCAATGAAATGATGACTGTACAGTATCTGGTCCAAGAATACTTCCATCTTCTATTTCACCTGCTGGATTTATTCTACCGACACCAACCACAGTGTGGAAGATGGAGTTTGACCAGCCTGTGAGTTAGTGTGCTGTGTATTTGTAAATTTCATAAACATTATGGCATCCACATATGGCCATATATATACTCTACCTACCATACTCTCAGTGGAGTATAGTACAACTCTAAAGAAAGCATTTTTAGTTTAACTTTCAAAAGCCTTGGTAGAATATTACTTAAATTATAGAAGTATAACTGGTTAGCAAATGAATTTTATAACCCTCCATTTTATATTAAATGTATTTTTATGCTGAAAGAATATTCTACATTTCTAGAAATGCATTTTATTTTAATACCCTCAGTTCAGTTTCTTGAGTATGTGTAATTTTATTTTAACAACGTCACTTCTATCAATGCAAGTGTAGTATAGACACTCATTTGATGCATAGAAATGATTGAATTTTGCACAGATACCAACTGGATTTTTTTTAATCCAGATTCTCAGGCCAAGTGGTGAAAGAGGTAACAAGTATATACACATAAATGAGGAGGGAGAGAGTAGTGCAAGGTATACCATTAGTGCTCAATCAAGCAAAGTGACATTCCCAGACCCAGGAAGCAATGGAACAGTGGTTACCTTCTCTGTAGAACTTGGTTTTGAACGTCAAAAGAAATACTACATACACTGGAAGAAAAGTGGAATTTCCTGCTATAGGAAAGGTTAAGTATAGCTATCTCACAGATCACATGTCCTTCACATTTCCAACTTCAGGACAGATGAACTGGTGGTAACCATTCCGGGTACTGTATAGGGCGTACTTTCCTTCACTATTTCCTGAACATATCCTTGACATAAACTGCACTATTTCCTTTACATGCCATATGGTTTGTACTGCATATAATCATATCACATTTCCTTCATATTTCCTGAATTAAAACTGAACTATTCCTGTACATTCTAGGTAGCTGTCTGTGCGAAAATGTGCAGCTTTCCTTTAGATTTCCTGTACTCAAAAACTGCACTTTTTATGCACCTTTCCTACACAAAGCAACTATTCTTCACACACCTTTCCTGCAGCAATCCTGAAGTTAAACTGCACTTTTTGTGCAACCTGTTCTACACAAATCCTGTACCTTCAAAATTTATCCATTGTTACCAGAATATGAATAAATAATTATGACCATGTACAAATAAATGAAAAAAATGATGCATCAGACAACAGTTCCTGACTTTGGCTCCATCTCTGCAATATCTCAAGTTCATCTCTGCAACCTCTTTAGTTCATTCCTGCATTAACAAAGAAACAAGGTAATGAACTCAACGGTAATACTTCAAACACTAGTATTGGTGATCAATGACTTGTACAAATTACAATCCTACATCCACAGATCCAACAACACTTAAAGAATCACCTAGATATCACTAATTAGCGTTTTCATACTTACTCAATAAAATTGAACAACACCGCGCTCTCTACTTGCTGTCGCAGCCTGTAAATCAGTCTAGTAAGATCACACAGGGCAGAAATTAGCTCAATCTTCACTGTGCCCACCACCGCGTGTACGGCACGCATATTGTGTTGATACCCTTTACCACCACCTCTTCTAACACTCCTGATTACTGAGGTAAAAGGTCGATAGTGCTAGGTTTCAAACTCGAAATTGGTAAAGGGCTTAATTTTAAAACACCAGATCAGAAATGGTAAAGGGCTTCTAATACCACAGAAGTTCTCTACAGCAAGAGTGATAATACGCCTGTGTATCTCCTCTTCTGGTCTGCTCTTACTGGCGTTCATGGATTTTTATCCCGGTGAGTGAAAACACAACTGGTACGCTTTTAGTGTACTCTGTTGCTGTCCGCACTAGACTAAAGCGGTGTAAAACTGAACAACCGTATTGGTCAATTCAAAGACTGGTATTTCTTCAGTAGTGCCTCAAGTAGCATAGGGCAAGTATGTTAGTACCCTTCTCTCATTTTTGTTTTGCTAGCAAGCCCATTAGCCACTGAATCAAATTTCTGTGGTCTTCATTGTTGCACCATAACTGTATTGTACTTGTTCAGGTCTTTGACCAGCCTGAACAGTGTGTAATGATATTCATGCCTAACCACATTACTCTAGCTCTATTCAACTCCTTCACCACACCAACCCAAAGTATCCTGTATCACCCTCCTCACATATATGACTTGTAAATGTATGACAAAGTTGTTGTTAAGTATAAATCCCAATACTCTAAAGAAATCTAGAGTGTAGCCTCTTTTGGGTTGCGCAACAAGGCTGCAATTGCTCTAAGTGACAGCGGCTGCGGGGCGTTATAATCTGCGGTGCTTTGGGACTTAACATCCTGGTCCTTCGACCCTTTACCCTTACTTTCAGAACTGAAAGTGAGGCGCTCACACCCCACGCTCGGGAAATTACGACTCCCGAACATTGGTCCTTCGAGCCGGATACACAAGCCGTGTGAGAAGACCAGTGCTCCGAGCTCGGTCTGTGGGTTATTGAAGGGACACTACGGCTTCTGATAAGCCATTGTTCGTTAGTCGAGTATAGCGATAGCTGACTTGCTGCTTCGAACTACTTCCTAGTTGCTCCTTATAGCTTTATCTGGCTTATGATAAGCCACTGTTCGATTGTTCGTTAGTCGAGTGTAGCGATAGCTGACTTGTCGTCTCGAACTAACTTCCTAGTCGCCCCTTGTGGTTTAGTTTGCGGGATTCCTATAGTAGGATCCTATTGTCGTAAATTGTTCGACTACTACTCTACGCGGTGTCATCGTAAATTGTTCGATCGATACTACGCGCTCTACCGTCGTCATTCGCTCGACGTACTCTGCTCCCACGCGCTCATCCGTCGTAATTCGTTCGACTTCTACTTCGGTCGTAATTTGTTCGACTTTTACTGTTCTCCCTACCTGTTTCAATCACAGTCATCATGTCAACTCCACACACTACAGCCCATCAGCTGGAAACTCTCCGTCGTCGGAGAGGAGGCAAGCGAGGTGCACTCACCAAGCTGCAACGACGTGTTATCGAGTTTCAAGAAGGCCATCCAAACAAACTTGTCAGCTTCATAGCAGACGACTTCTTCAAGGACCTTGAAGCCATAAAAATCTCTCATTTGGCTCTACAAGACCAGATAGAAGACCTGGTCCAAGAAGATGATGATGCCCTCAAAGCGGAAGAACCCGAAAGGGAACGCGACGAGGAAAACTTCGCCAAAGTACGGTCTAGCCTGCGGGAATGCCAAGCTAGGTCAACCCTGTGGACAGACAGCAACGGCCTATTGGAAGAACTGGACCGGGCCCTGGAATTCACTGAGGTAGACTCGCCTCTATTCAGGAGTTCGTTTGCCGAACTGTCCAAAGCGTGTCGCGACTGGACCAAGGTCGCTATTGCCTACACTGAAGATCATCCAACGTTCGAGAACAGGTATCGTAGTATCAGGGAGAAACTGGATGCCCTCAGCAAAGAGGTCCATTCCACCTGCCGTGATCCAAGGCCAGAACCTCCGGCCGATCGTCCCGCTCCATCTAGGAGTACCAAGCTGAAGCTGGACCTACCAACCTTCAGCGGCCATCCCGTAGATTGGCACCATTTCCATGAACTTTTTACTTCTGCGCTCGATAGAGCCGGAGAGGACTACAGCCAAAGGGAGAAAACGTGCTTTCTTCTCAAAGCCATGACTGGCGGGGAGGCAGAGCAAATCGTTAAGTCCCACGCTGCCTCTGAAGATGGCTATACCAAGGCCCTCAAGGCACTCAAGAACCGCTACGGCTCTGCCAAGATGGTTTTTCCCCATTTAGTCAACAAAGTGACCATGGCGGAGCGAGTGACCTTCAATCAGTCTGGGTTCGCAACCTTTAGACAGAACTTTCTACTTCCACTTCAACAGATCAGAGAGTTAGGATGTACTGACATATCTCAAATGATCGCCGCCCTCGCCCTCTCGCGCTTCGACGACGTCTTGCAGGACGAATGGACCAAACATTACAAGACCGCTACCGAGGTTCCTACCCTTGAAGACCTCGAAGCCTTCATCGAGCCATTAGAAAGCAATCTACGCTTCTTGACTCAAGGAGTGAGTATTGTCTCTGTTGCCTCTGCAAAGAAACCTACGTCTCGGACGGCTAAGATCTACTCCTCTGAATGCTCCCTCTGTAAGGAGCAGCACCGCCTACACAAGTGCCCTGTATTCCTCGGTTATGATGTGGAGCGGCGGTTCAAATACGTTAAGGACAAGAGAGGCTGCACCAACTGCCTGTCCTTCTCTCACTCAGCCAACAACTGCAACTCCAGCTTCACTTGTCGCGAATGTGATGGGAAGCATCACACCATACTCCATCGCTCGAAATCGACGTCTACGAAAACGAGTTCTACTACGCCCGCTCTCCAAGCGTCCAACAACCTCATGGCAGCAGGATCAGGAGACGAGGACACTGATTGTTCTCCTGTGGAGCATGTCGCCTCTACTCATTGTCTTCATACGGCAATAGCCAAAGCCGTGCAAGATGATCGAGAATGCGACGTCCGAGTGGCACTGGACACCGGAGCCACTACTTCCATCATCACCGAGGCGGTGGCCTCGCAACTTCGTCTGAAAAGACTTCCCAGAAGAATGATCTTCAACAAGGGCTGCTGGACTGAAGACAGTCGATATTGTGTGAAGCTAACACTCAAGTCGATTCTGAACCCGGACAAGTCATTTACCACTACGTTTCAGGTGGTTGACCGGCTTCCAGTAGCTCCTTCTCCAGTTGATGTGGAGGGCATCAAAGCTCTACCACATGTAGCAGGACGACCGTTGGCAGACCCCAACTTCGGGGGAAAGCTGGACATCCTGCTGGGAGGATTCGACTGTGCACAGTGTATCGTTGGTGCTCTCTCTGTGAAGACCGATACCAGTACAGTCACCCAACCTACCATCTTTGGCTGGACAGTTCTAGGCCCTCTGGAATATGAGTACAAAGGGCCATATCCTCTCCAACTTCGCGCAACAGAAGATCTGAAAGACGATCTCGCACGTATATGGGAACTCGATAGAACTCCCGAAGCGGCACACCTCTCTACCCAGGACGAGAAAGTCATTCAACATTTTCTCGACACCCATTCCAGGGACAAAGACGGCAGATACATCGTCAGGCTCCCCAGGATCTCTCCAGTACCAGTTTTGGGAAACTCACGCAACAGAGCTGTGCGGCGAGCTAACCAGACTGAATCCTCTCTAAAGAAGAGAGGCCGGCTGCCCGAATTCCAGGCAGCACTAGGCGAATACCTACAACTTGGCCACGCCGAAGTAGTTCCTCATGACGAACGGCCCAGGCCTCACTACTATATGCCCGTACACGGAGTGTTTAAATCTTCATCTACAACCACCAAAGTCAGGCCAGTATTTGATGCTTCTGCGCCCACTAGCATGGGAACGTCACTGAATGACACCCTGCATCAAGGACCAAACTTGTATCCACAGCTGACTGACATCCTCATCAAGTTCAGAACTCATACCATTGGGTTCTCAGCAGATATCTCTAAGATGTTTAGAGAGATTCTGCTACATCCCGATGAAAGAGACAACCACCGATTTCTTCTAAGAGACGACAATGGTCGACTCCAAGACTTGAGGATGAAACGTCTTACCTTTGGCGTGAGATCCTCACCCTACCTCGCAACCCAGGTCATTCGACATTTGGCCGAGCAACACCGTGACTCCCATTCCGAAGCCAGCAGAGCCATTCTGACGTCATTCTACGTTGACGACTACCTGGCTGGAGCCGAAACGGTGGAGGAAGCAGTCTCCCTTCGGGAGCAACTCTGTCAATTACTACTGTTGGCAGGGATGACGCTCAGGAAGTGGCGATCGAGCAGTGACGAGTTCAGAGCCACCATTCCCCAAGAGATCATTGAGATGGGGGACCTGACTATCTCATCCAACGAAAGACCCATTAAAGCCTTGGGACTCCATTGGAGTGTATCCGAAGACAGTCTATCTGTTTCAGTTCCTTCTAGTTCTCCCGACCAAGACGTCACCAAACGTCACATTGCGTCCAGCCTGGGGAAAGTTTATGACATCCTGGGCCTATACGCACCTTTCACCGTCTCAGGAAAGATAATCCTACGCAGACTGTGGGAGCTGAAGATCGGATGGGACGAGCCGATACCAGACGAACTCAAAGACGCCTGGCTAACTTGGAGTTCCCAACTCGATCTCCTCAAAGCGCACTCGGTTAAACGACGTTACTCGGCTCGCAAGACCAAGTCGTATCAACTTCATGGATTCGCGGATGCATCGCAAGACGCATACGGTGCTGTCGTCTACCTTCAACAAACATCTCCAAACGATACGTTGGACACCGCAATCGTGATCTCTAAAGCCAGAGTTCTACCGCTCAAGGGATTAACTATTCCAAGAGCTGAGCTCACCGCTGCCTACCTATTGGCCAAGTTAATGAACTATTGTGCTCCTCTGCTCGGGATATCGGAAATGACAGCTTGGACGGACTCATCCATAGTCCTCTGTTGGCTCCGGAAATCTCCCTCATCTCTGAAAATGTTCGTCGGCAACCGGGTAAAGCAGATACAACTACTTCTGCCTGATGTTCGATGGCGACACGTATCATCCAGCCACAACCCTGCTGATATGCTCAGTCGAGGAGTTTCAGCAGAACGTCTACTGAAAGATGAACTGTGGTGGAAGGGCCCTCCATGGCTCAACCTTCCGACGTCGGAATGGCCAACTCCTCAATTTCAAGTACCTGAAGTACTGCCAGAACTTCGTGGTGTTATCTTGACCACTATTCTGGAACCTGTCCAGAGACCCTGGCAAAGGTTCTCCAATTTCGACTCCATGATTCGAACGCTCTCGTGGTGCCGCCGATTTTCTCGCAATCTACGTCTACCCCCCGATAAAAGAACTCTATCTCTTCACATTTTGACGAACGAATGTCAAGCGACTACGAATCTACTCTTCAAGTTGTCACAAGAGGAATTCTATGGTCAGGCACTTCAGCTCACCCGCAAGGGCTCCAAACTACCAAAAGGGCATGTGCTCTCAAAGCACGATTGCTCTATAGGCAACGGCGGTGTTCTGTTGATCAACACTCGTGTTCGAGATCCTCTCAACCCTGCCACGGGAAAGAAGATTACTCCTCTATCCCTCAAATCCGATCTCACCAAGCTTCTATTGAACACACTTCATAGAAGACACCTACATCCTGGAACCAACACGCTTCTGGCCATCGTCAAGGAGAATTACCACATTCCTGGAGTGAGGAACTACCTCAAGGGACTCAGTAGACGATGTGTTCAATGCCAGAGAGCCTACCAACAAGGTACTACACAACCTATGGGACTGTTGCCGCAAGTCAGGACTAGACCATCGGCTCCGTTTCTACATACAGGCGTTGACTTCGCCGGACCCTTCACTACAAAGCAAGGCTACACGAGGAAACCTATTCTAGTAAAGAGTTATGCCTGTGTTTTCATCTGCATGGCTACTCGAGCTATTCATTTGGAGCTCACACTCAGTCTCTCTTCCGAAGACTTCATCGCAGCTCTCCGAAGATTCTGCGCAAGACGAGGATGTCCTCTAGCCATGTATTCTGACAACGGCTCCAACTTTATAGGAGCCAATGAAGAACTCAAACAAATCCAAGAACTCCTGCGAAGATCTAAAACTTCCATCTCACATTATACCGTACCTAACGGAATAGTTTGGCACTTCTCTCCCCCCAGGACGCCACACATGGGAGGTCTCTGGGAAGCCGCAGTGAAACAGATGAAATTACTCCTGCGGAAGCTCGTTCAACCACATCACCTCCGGCCAGAAGAGCTCTCCTCCATATTGGTCGAAATCGAGGGTATCATCAACTCTCGACCATTGGTGCCTCTGGATTCCACCGATCCTGAAGCCTTGGCCCTGACTCCAGGACACTTCCTGGCAGGAAGACCTTTGAAGTCTATACCCACGAACATTGCCGAATCTGTGAAGCTCACGTCACTCAAGAGATGGCAACTCGTTCAACGTCTCAACAACGACCTATGGGAATCGTGGAAAAGCAGTTATCTACAGGCTCTCCAGCAAAGGCAGAAGTGGACCGCCCCACATCACAAGTTCGCCGTGAACGACATCGTACTCCTTAAGGAAGACTCTCTGGGTTATCGACATTGGCCCTTAGCCAGGATTACTAAGTTATTTCCAGGCGACGACGGCGTAGTGAGAGTAGTGGAGTTGCTCTGCGGAGGAAAGACGACCAAACGTTCGACGCACCTGGTCATCCCTCTCCTGAAAGACGAAGATGAGAACAATCACACTTGAACTTATCATATGTCATATATCAATTACGTGCCGACTAACTTTCTCTCCCCCCAGTATGTTCAGGTCTTTGACCAGCCTGAACAGTGTGTAATGATATTCATGCCTAACCACATTACTCTAGCTCTATTCAACTCCTTCACCACACCAACCCAAAGTATCCTGTATCACCCTCCTCACATATATGACTTGTAAATGTATGACAAAGTTGTTGTTAAGTATAAATCCCAATACTCTAAAGAAATCTAGAGTGTAGCCTCTTTTGGGTTGCGCAACAAGGCTGCAATTGCTCTAAGTGACAGCGGCTGCGGGGCGTTATAATCTGCGGTGCTTTGGGACTTAACATCCTGGTCCTTCGACCCTTTACCCTTACTTTCAGAACTGAAAGTGAGGCGCTCACACCCCACGCTCGGGAAATTACGACTCCCGAACAGTACTTGCTAGTGAGGAATTTTTAATGAAAACTATAAGCCATTTTTCTTTTGAAATTAATATATACAATAATATATTCAACAGTTGATGTCTCTTTAACTAAGCTTTACTGTATGAGAAATAGTGTTGACAGTACTTGGTGCCCTGTTGTCATTCTGGTTGGTCTATCAATTTACCTAAATTGTGCCCCTCTGTCTCGACATGTCGAGGGGGAGGGGGGGCGGGGAGGGGGGGGGAGAGAGAGAGAAGAGATTTGACTTCAGAGTGGAGTTCATCACTGGAACGGAGTTTGGGACAGGTGAACACTAGTGAAGGGAATTTAACATATGTGGAGTGTCCATACACTGTTAAAAATGGGGTGTATGGGAATCCCATTTTGGGGTGTCCAGGTAACACTGGCTGTACTACTCCGCATAGGGTGTTTCCATTTCACCTAGCGGAAGTGTTCAGTTACACCCCTATACACCCTTCATTATACCAAATGGGGTGTTGTGATACGCCCATGTCCAAGTTCTATTACACCCCTATTAGGGCTCATAATGCACCAAATATGGTGTTACTGATACTCTACCAATGGGGTGTTGTGATACTCCCTTAAACTAGCTACTACAACACTCCAAATGGTGTTCTACAATCCTCACTTTATAGCCATATATTTTAGTGTGTAAAATTTATTCCAGTAATCAGCAAATGCAATAAATATTAGTCCGTGATGTGACATTGTATCTGTGTGATAGGTGAAGAATTAACTGTTCATGAATGAATGAAGATGCTCAGGACTTCTTCATACAGCCAGGATGATTAGAACTGTTCATCACTCATGTCAGCTGTGATCTACAAACAGCAACAATAAACAAAAAACAACAAAACATAATGGTAATTGACTTCGGATATTCCATACCCTTGCCCAAATCTCAGCATGTCATACTTTTTTCAAAAGTAAATTTAAATAAAACATATATTGTACTTGTTTAAAAATGACGACAACAACAATAGTAATGTTTAGAAGACAATAAGGACCCAACTTCGTTTATTATTCCATGGACATAATTTGACACTCAAGTCATGTCCCACACTTTCTCTTGAAGTCTTTATGAAGTTCATCCACACTTTCATTTAACCTATTAGTATCATATCAACACTATATGATTGGAAACATTCTACTAAGTGTCTTTTGTATTGATACCCACTTGTGTACAAACTGACTGTTCAGTTCCCTACCAGTCTTACTGCACACTTCATGTAATAGCTAAGAACAAACTAAAATATTTCTCTCTCCTCCCCACCATACACTCACACTATGACGATCAAATAATTTTCAAATATAGCTTAAGCAAGGATCCTTTACCAATAAGAAGTGCCCATGATACAGACCTTTATGAAGTGCCTGTGACCCTTTACCAACATGAAGTGTCTATAACACAGACCTTTATAAAGTGCCTGTGACCCTTTACCAATACAAACATGATACAAAGCTTTATGAAGTGCCTGTGACCCTTTACCAACATGAAGTGTCTATAACACAGACCTTTATAAAGTGCCTGTGACTCTATACCAACATGAAGTATCTATAATACAGACTTTATAAAGTGCCTGTCACCCTTTACCAATACAAAGTGCCCATGCTACAGACCTTAAAGACGGCCCTGTGACCCTTTACCTACATGAAATGTCTATGATACAGATCTTTCCAAGGTCCTACAGGATCAGAAATTGTTTACCTAAGTGCCTATAATACAAACCTTTTTAAAAATAGTCCAAGTCTATAAAGTGTATATAACACAGACTTTACCAAGTGGAACAAAGGTTCACTGAAGTCATTTTATAGGGACCTTCAGTGGGATCAGAAACAGAACTGTATACAAGTGCTATATGATTGTATAGGCTGCCTGTGACCCTTTACCAACATGAAGTGTCTATAATACAGACCTTTATGAAGTGCCTGTGACCCTTTACCAACATGAAGTGTCTATAATACAAACCTTTATAGAGTGCCTGTGCCCCTTTACCAATACAAAGTGCCCATGCTACAGACCTTAAAGATGTCCCTGTGACCCTTTACCTACATGAAATGTCTACGATACAGATCTTTCCAAGGTCCCACAGGATCAGAAATTGTTTACCTAAGTGCCTATAATACAAACCTTTAGTCTATAAAGTGTATATAACACAGACTTCACCAAGTGGAATCAGAAAACTTTATTAAGTAAAGGTTCACTGAAGTCATTTTATAGGGATCTTTAGTGGGATCAGAAACAGAACTGTATACAAGTGCTATATGATAGTATAGGCTGCCAATTGTTGCCTACACGGTCTATCAAGCCGCTTATTTCATTCAATCAATCAAACTATAGCTTACAACAAATTACTGCTGTTAATCTAGCTCCACAATTATAGAATTTACGCTAAATTGGATAGCCGTAAGTTACTAGAAATTTGCCCCTACCCCACTGTGGGCCTGCCCACATGAGATCTTTATCAATGTTAAGTTTTGTAGTCAGAAGTATTTTTGTTGAGTTTTATGGTCATGTGCAGTAGGTAGCGGTAGCGTGTGTATGTGTGTTAGCAAGGATTGTACGATCACAAGACCAGAACATTGCAGCATTTTGTGTGAACAGTAGGCGGGAGTTTGTGTTAGTATTTAAGTTGTGTGTCTCGTGGTTCGAGTTAGTTCTATGTCATCTCAATTCGCTGTGTCGTTATCCTGTGTTTAAAGTAATTTAATCCTACCTAAAACCTATTCCTTCGGGCGGGTATGGTTCGCCGGGTAGTCAGCAGGAGGCATACACTCTGGTGGCAGCAACTACTTTGCTGTCTCCAGGTGCGAGCGAGAGAAGGGAGCGAGTAATCCAGACCTAATCGAGCCCACACCCACATCATTCTAATTTAATACAGATAATAACGTTATCAATAATATATGGCAATTTAAAAATAGTAATGTTTAGGTAAGCACTCCCTATGAATATTCTAGAACACATCTGCTCGGTAAGGAATGTCTTGTCACAACAACGTAAATCAGATATATGGTAAAGGGTTCCTGATCTAAACAGGTACTTGAACCTGGTCAACCAAATAAATGGTAAAGGGTGTGTTGTCACAATAAGGTAACACAAGTACTTGGTAAAGGGTTCCCGATCCTACATCAACCAATTTCATGGTAAAGGGTGCCTTGAATATTTAGTAAAGAATTCCTAAAACCTTGGAAAATATTGAGGTTGTGTCACAGGCATTTGGTCAACCGTAAAGTATGTCAAATACAGTAACCCACAGTCTAGAACTTGGTAAAGGGTCCCTAATTCCAATTAACAGGCCAATTCACCAGGACTCACATTTAGTCAGCAATCACACGTTAGGTATCTGACAAGCATAAAGTATTTAAACAGTTATTGTTGGAGTGAGAGAGTTGACAGTCCTGTGGTAGGCACTATTAAAGGTGTATCATAGTTACTAGGCTAATCCTACATATATCACAAGGAGTCTAGCCATCATGGTATTTGGTAAAGGTCACCAATCCTAAAAGAGGTGACATTTCAATATATTGGTATAGGGTGTCTTGTCAATAGACATGTTATACTAACAAACTCTCAATTTTTTGTGCCACATGATGCAGTTTTCCAACCAATGGTCATTAATGAATATTAGCCTCTCCATTCTAACATTATAAGTGATCATCATGCAACCTTTGTGCATTCTCTTATAATTCAAATATCAGCTACAAAATCCAATCACAAAGTGTGTGGAGGTCTCTGCTAACTAGAAAAACGGAATCTCACCGTTAATATAGAAGTGCAGCATGTATCTGCCGTTACTAGAATCATTTGGGGGCTATTCCACAGTGTCAGCTGTCCAGTGGAGGTGCACTGTAGAGGAGTAAAGTCAGACCTATTCAGACTTCTATATTCATAAGCTCCAGTGTCCTCTTAGCTCCATCAATGCTGCAGATAGCATGGTGGAACTCCCAACAGCCTGAAAATAGAGATGGGGAAAAAAAAGTTAATGAAAGTAACCTCAAGATGTGTTAGACTCCTGATTCTAAATATAGCCCAAACATGTGCCTGCATGCATAAAAGGTCATCAAACACTCCTGACTTGAGTAAATATGAATGTGTGCTAAAATAACTTCCAGATAAAATATGCATTTAGAAGTAGCTAGCTACTGTCTACTACTACATAATGACTGCCAAATTTTTGAACCAATATCCCAGCAGATTTATTCAGCATATATTCTGGGGGCTGCATCTATGATGCTGAGGCTTCTCTTTACTGCTGTAAGATACTAATACAATTTTCAATCAATACTTTCTTTCACTGGTCATTAAAAAGTTGTAGCTATCCGAAGTCAAACTCAAACATTATACAAATAGCGCACACAGTCACCACAAATTATGCCACACTAAATCACTACCACTAAAAAATTACTTCATCTCAATCACATCTCTCTTCTGGGGGGCTCCGTCGAACCTGACCTTCACCATCTGCCTCGTACAACTCACACCACCGCGCACAAAATACGCGAAAACTGGAGAATTTATACCATACGCATCACGGACAATTATTGGTAAAGGGTCTTTGCTGGGGAGAAAAGGGCGTGGCTGCACTACGAGAGTAAAAGAAACGTTGCAAACTTGCATGAGACATCGGAGGAAAACCGCTCACCTGGAAGCATCATTTACAATTTTTAGGTAGGTTTTGTTTATACAGGTGTGGGTAGGGGGGGGGGGATTTTGTAGAGTTAATTTAGCCAAATGATAATATTGAAGTCAGACATGAAAACAGGACAAACTATTATGAATTATGCACCTCAACTTTATAAAAGAAGTATTTTACATTTTAAACGAACTAACAGTACAGTAAAACTGTGGTTTTTCATATATCTTTTTAATTTTTTTCTTAAAATGTTTTGTCAGGGAAAAAGTATGGAGGGTGAACGAAATGGGATGGGGGTGGGGGGAGGGAATCCCAACATTGCCATAGTCTCTATGAAACCCTGCCTTTACCTACCCCTATGCTGGGAAATATGTGATATAATTAGAACATAGTTCTGATTCAAATCTCCTCCTCTCTCTTCCTCCCAATAACGTCCACTGCTTACTTGCAGTCTTGTATAACTTGGCAGTAACCACTGAGGAGTGGCTGTGAACTTAAGCAGAGAAAGTGGCTATAGATTAAGATAGTGGGAAGGGTTGAAAGAATTGCATCTATAACTAATTTTTGGGCTTGTAAGTGGTAGAGATAATACTACCAACAGGATAAGGAAAAGGTTTTGAATGCTTACACTGAGTCTCCATAGATAATTGGCATTTTCCTGAATTCTAAAAGTCATATCTAAATACGGCAGTAATGTGCTTTTAGCCAAAAACCCAAGTGTGATACTTTTATGTTCATATTTTATGTTGATATTTTTTTAGTTCTGTCACTTTTGGTTAAGGAGAAGGCTGGGTCGGTGGCTTGGAAAATATGAATGGGAAACTAGTGCTAGTTATATCCTGCATTGAACCCACTTACTTGTGTGTGTGTGTGTGTGTGTGTGTGTGTGTGTGTGTGTGTGTGTCCTTGGCTCAGGGCCAAGTTCAAGCCCCACTCTGGCAATTTTCCATTTGGTTTTCCATATGCCTCCCGCCAGTCCACCCAGGTGTGATTGGGTACCTGGCATTTGCTGGGGTGCAAATTCAAGGCCTTTCTCATGAAACAGCAATGTTTGGGTGGCCACGCCACTTGCTGTGAGGAAAGGCCTATTCTCCTGCGAGTTCCTAGCCTGGCTCCAGGAGCTTTGCTTGCATGGCTCACAGTGCCTGCTTAGTGCACAGGCATCCTGGGTCTGCCAGGTGTGCATGACCGCTTAACGGCAACAAGAGATTTACAAATTTGTATTTGGATGTGTGTGCATGTTCTTTGATGGACACTAATTGGTGGAGTTGAGGAACTATGAGCACGTGTTGGAGGATGTACTATGCTAGATGTTTGAACACGGCCATGTGAAGCACCACTGTCTTGTTCATAAGAGCTACAGGTATGTAACTGGGATATATGTTTTTGTTGCATTTTATTAATGTTTTCTCTTTTTGTCAGGCTGTAACGATTACAATGAAGTGATTTCAAGAAGTAAATGAAGACTATCTCTAAGTACAAGTGACATTTGTACGACATGTCTATCGAACATTACGTCTTTGTTTTTTGTTTTTTTGTGATTATTTTACTGTTGATTATCTTTTGTTGGATTGTGATTATTGCATGTCTGTATTAAATGAATTGAAAAAAATAAAGGAAGTCATATGATCATCTGGTAGTGTTGAACCTAATAGTCCTGTCTGCTTATTATTCTGCTGCAAATGGACGTTTATCTGGGATACGGAGGGCGATAACAGCAGAATACACCTCATTACTGGGGACAGGTGGTGGTGTTATTGTGATATTTTGATCAATGACATGCAATCACAGCAGTGTTGTTGTTCCTTAGTTATTCTAAACAATGCTTACACACTTGGCTATGCTACATGCATGTATGCATACAGATCAAACCATCTCAATTCAGATTCATAGACCAGTGTCTAGTGCACTCTGCCCGTAGTTTTTAGATACAGTAGCAACTTATTTCTCAAAAGTCAGTTTGGCCCAGATCGTAGGGAATGGTCCTGCGGAGGTGTGCAGATGGTGCAGGTCACAGGTGAGGCCTTGGTCGCTGAGCAATTAGTGTCACACTGCAGGGTGTGCAATGGATCCCCAAATCAGTAATGCATGCATATTTAATATGCATGCATAATAATATATCATGCATATTTAATATGCATGAGGCGCGAAATCCAAGACCTTGGGGATTAAACGTGTCCTTACATAGTAGAACATGTTCTTCCTTTATCACACTAACAATACTTATTACATGGTGACCATGGGCTCCTCCTACATAAGGTGGAGCCATAGCATGATCCCAAGCAAGTATCAATTTAATTGCACAGCAACTGCAGTCTCTCTATATACCATTTTTCTTGTGTCTGAACTGATTGTTATGCAATTTGTATTTAGATATGTGCCATAGGTTAAAAAATAGGTGGAGGTTGTGGTCCTGTGCAATGTTAGTGTCATCATGAGCGATGCAATAGGTCAGATATATGTGAAAGTCATGGGAGCTATGAAATTAATATAGTGAGATGTACCACTGACAAACGTAGACTGCCATGTGCTGTGCAGTTAGTACAATGATGAGGTTTATGTAGTTAGCACCCACCACACTGAATGCATAGCAACTGCATGGCCTTCCTACCTATGGTATATTATATACCTTACAACACCACTTTTTGTACATGTATCTCAGGATATGGAATGTGTGCAATTGGATCTAATGCATCTATAAGTTGAGGCCATAGTCGCAATAGCATTTCCTCGATGTGTAACGGGTTCTGATATTCTTTACTCCAATTTTACACTTGCCAAGTTAGTATACTCATGTTTGCTATTGCTGCCTTTTACTTATTTAAACAAAACTGAATAAAAATAATAATATACACGTACATCAGTTTTAGTAACAGGTCCTCAATCACACCACAACAAAACCAAGCAAGTTTACTGCTAACATACACCCATTTTAAACTTTGATTTTCTGCAAATAATTGTAGCATGTCACGCTACCAAGTCTACTAGATCATATGAGTGTGAATGAAACGAAATCAGTGAAATGACAACTAGTACAGCTAGTTTGTAGTTCAGTCTCATAGAAGATGTATACAGTAGAGTGACTGCAGAGAACCCCAAGGCTCCCAGAGAACAGCTCATGGAAAACGATATCTGAATGGTAGACATATGACATTCCCAGCAGTCCGGATGACCAGATCCATCGGTAAATTAGACTCCATCACAAGCGAAGGCCAACTTGGATTATTACCTACATATAATAATAATAATAACAGCGGTAGTAGTAGTAATACTAATAATATTATTATTAATAATAATTAACAACAACAGCAATGTATAACTAGAAAAAAAAATCCTGACTGATGAGGATAAAAATAATGAAATTAGAGTAGTAATACTATAGCCGAGTCATTAAAAAAAAAAAAAAATGTGTGGCATTCAATTGAAATACAACAGCAGTGACAGGCTGACAGACAGAATTATTGACAGACTGACAAACTTATTGAGTGACTGACTGACAGATTGACTGACTGACTGATGACAGATTGACTGACAACACACTGACTGATGACAGATTGACTGACAACACACTGACTGACTAACAGATTGACTGACGACAGATTGACTGACTGACAGATTGACTGACTAACAGATTAACTGACGACAGATTGACTGACGACAGATTGACTGACTGACTGACAGATTGACTGACTAACAGATTGACTGATGACAGATTGACTAACTAAGATATTGACTGACCACAGATTGACTGACGACAGATTGACTGATGACACATTGACTAACAGATTGACTGACGACTGATTGACTGACGACAGATTGATTGACGACAGATTGACTGACTGACAGATTGACTGACTAACAGATTGACTAACGACACATTAACTGACTAACAGATTGACTGACGACAGATTGACTGACGACAGATTGACTGACGACAGATTGACAGACTAACAGATTAACTGACGACAGATTGACCGACGACAGATTGACTGACGACAGATTAATCGACGACAAATTGACTGACGACCTCTAGTCACTGGTCATATGAGAACCTCATCACTACCTCTAGTCACTGGTTGGTCACACGAGAACCCCATCACTACCTCTAGTCACTGGTCACACGAGAACCTCATCACTACCTCTAGTCACTGGTCACATGAGAACCCCATCACTACCTCTAGTCACTGGTCACACGAGAACCCCATCACTACCTCTAGTCACTGGTCACACGAGAACCCCATCACTACCTCTAGTCACTGGTCACATGAGAACCCCATCACTACCTCTAGTCACTGGTCACATGAGAACCTCATCACTACCTCTAGTCACTGGTCACATGAGAACCTCATCACTACCTCTAGTCTGGTCACATGAGAAACCCATCACTACCTCTAGTCACTGGTCACATGAGAACCTCATCACTACTTCTAGTCACTGGTCATATAAGAACCCCATCACTGCCTCTAGTCACTGGTCACATGAGAACCTCATCACTACCTCTAGTCACTAGTCACATGAGAACCTCATCACTACCTCTAGTCACATGAGAACCTCATCACTACCTCTAGTCACTGGTCACATGAGAACCTCATCACTACCTCTAGTCACTGGTCACACGAGATTCTCATCACTACCTCTAGTCACTGATCACATGAGAACCTCATCACTACCTCTAGTCACATGAGAACCTCATCACTACCTCTAGTCTGGTCACATGAGAACCTCATTACTACCTCTAGTCACTGGTCATATAAGAACCCCATTACCACCTCTAGTTACTGGTCATATGAGAATCCCATCACTACCTCTAGTCACTGGTCACATGAGAACCTCATCACTACCTTTAGTCACTGGTCATATGAGAACCCCATCACTACCTCTAGTCACTGGTCATATGAGAACCCCATCACTACCTTTAGTCACTGGTCATATGAGAATCCCATCACTACCTCCAGTCACTGGTCATATGAGAACCCCATCACTACCTCCAGTCACTGGTCACATTAGAACCCCATAACTACTCTAGTCACTGGTCATATGAGAATCCCATCACTACCTCCAGTCACTGCTCATATGAGAACCCCATCATTACCTCTAGTCACTGGTCACATAAGAACCTCATCACTACCTCTAGTCACTGGTCACACCAGAACCTCATCACTACCTCTAGTCACTGGTCACGTGAGATCCTCATCAATACCTCTAGTCACTGGTCACACGAGAACCTCATCACTACCTCTAGTCACTGGTCACATGAGAACCTCATCACTACCTCTAGTCACTAGTCACATGAGAACCTCATCACTTCCTCTAGTCACTGGTCACATGAGAACCTCATCACTACCTTTAGTCACTGGTCATATGAGAACCTCATCACTACCTCTAGTCACTGGTCATATGAGAACCCCATCACTACCTCTAGTTACTGGTCATATGAGAATCCCATCACTACCTCCAGTCACTGGTCATATGAGAACCTCATTACTATCTCTAGTCACTGGTCACATTAGAACCCCATAACTACTCTAGTCACTGGTCATATGAGAATCCCATCACTACCTCCAGTCACTGCTCATATGAGAACCTTATCACTACCTCTAGTCACTGGTCACATAAGAACCTCATCACTACTTCTAGTCACTGGTCACATAAGAACCCCATCACTACCTCCAGTCACTGGTAATATGAGAACCTCATCACTACCTCTAGTCACTGGTCACATGAGAACCCCATTACCACCTCTAGTCACTGGTCACATAAGAACCTCATCACTACTTCTAGTCACTGCTCATATGAGAACCCCATCACTACCTCTAGTCACTGGTCACATAAGAACCTCATCACTACTTCTAGTCACTGGTTACATAAGAACCCCATCACTACCTCTAGTCACTGGTCATATGGGAACCATCACTACCTCTAGTCACTGGTCACATGAGAATCTCATCACTACTTCTAGTCACTGATCACACGAGAACCCCATCACTACCTCTAGTCACTGGTCACACGAGAACCCCATCATTACCTCTAGTCACTGGCACACGAGAACCTCATCCACTACCTTTAGTCACTGGTCCATGAGAACCAGAACCTCATCACTACCCTCTAGTCACTGGCACACGCAACCTTCATCATACCTCTAGTCACTGGTCATATGAGAACCCCATCACTCCTCCATCATAGTATATTAGAACCTCACCGACCTCTAGTCCACGGTCACATAGAACCCTCCATTCACTACCTCGAGTCACTGGTACACAACGAGAACACCATCACTACTCTATCCACGGTCCCATGGAACCTCATCACTACTTCTAGTCACTGATCACACAGAACCCCATCACTACCCCTCCTAGTCACTGTGTCACCGAGCACCCCATCATACCTCTATTCCACTCCTGGCACCGAGAACCAACCACCATCATCACTACCTTAGTCACTGTTCCCACATGAGACCATCAATCCCTACCTCTAGTCACTGGCACATGAGGAATCCTCATCACTACCCTTTAGTCACTGGTCATTGAGACCCCATCACTAACCTCCAGTCCATATAATAGAAGAACCTCATCACTACCTCTAGTCACTGGTCACATGAGAACCCATCACTACCTCTAGTCACTGGTCAAAAAACAAACCTCATCACTACCTTTAGTCACTTGTCATATGAGAACCTCATCACTACCTCTAGTCACTGGTCATTGAGAAACCTCCTCACTTTACCTCTAGTCGTGGTCACTGAAAACCATCACTACCTCTAGTCACTGTCACATAGAACCTCATCCACTACCTCTAGTCAACTGGTCACATTAGAAACCTTATCACACCCCTAGTCCCCCCCCCCCCCCCCCCCCCCCCCCCCCCCCCCCCCCCACTGGTCATCTAGAACCCCCTCACTACCTCTAGTCACTGGTCATATGAGAACCCCATCACTACCTCTAGTCACAGGTCACATGAGAACCCCATCACTACCTCTAGTCACTGGTCATATGAGAACCCCATCACTACCCTCTAGTCACTGGTCATACGAGAACCCCATCACTACCTCTAGTCACTGGTCATATGAATCACTATCTCTAGTCACTGGTCACATGAGAACCCCATCACTACCTCTAGTCACTGGTCACACGAGAACCCCATCACTATCTCTAGTCACTGGTCATATGAGAACCCCATCACTACCCTCTAGTCACTGGTCACACGAGAACCCCATCACTACCTCTAGTCACTGGTCCATATAGAAACCCCATCACTACCCTATCACTGGTCCACGAGAACCTCATCACTACCCTGACCATCTATTCACTGTCCACATGAGAACCGCATCACTACCTCCTATCACTAGTCACAATGATAACCTCATCCCTTCCTCTAGTCACTGGTCACACGAGAACCTCATCACTACCTTTAGTCACTGGTCATATGAGAACCTCATCACTACCTCTAGTCACTAGTCACATGAGAACCTCATCACTACCTCTAGTCACTAGTCACATGAGAACCTCATCACTTCCTCTAGTCACTGCACGGCTGTTCCGTCAATTATACCCGGGCACTGCGACCCGCCCCCAAAATTTTTTTCCTTCATCAAAGTTCCCTAGCAACCTCCATGGCAACTAACTACTCCCTTAGAAAAAAACAATTTTTAACACTTGCAATTAGCTTATCACGTGAATCTGAGTAGTCTCACGGGATTGGTGAGAGTCAATAGAGTAAACAGCGGGGATAGGCTAAGAAGTTGAACGCGGAGTGGAAGCTGCGGGCGCCGAAAGTTCGTGGTCTTTAACTGATTGCTTGACCTAGTTGGAAGCGCTCTGCAAGAAATAAGAAGAGGTAACTAATAAATAATCATTTAGGCAGTTTATGAACTTGTTTTCCTAGCGCTACTTTTTTTTCCTGCCTAGTTTTCTTTAAGTTTATGACAACCGCTTACTTCCTTGTGGCAACCCTGCAGTACAAGTGGAGGCAAGCTAATCACACATGATAATTGAAATGCTAAACTCAATTGTGCCAGGTAATCTATTCTGAATAAGTCTGTGCTGCTAGTCATTTTTTTTCATTTTTTTGGAAGGTGGTCTTAAGGAACTAAGGGAGGGATCGGATGATAGCTGATGCTCTCTCATGATGTACTTGAGCCGATCTACTTCATTCGGAATTCCCTGGTGTGTTCGTTCCAGCTTCATGAAGTGCTGATGGACTGATTCAGCGCCCTGCTCGCCCATAAGTCCTCCTCCAACTCGCCAACGCTTCACCCATGGTATGACGTGCTCTTCCAAAATGTGCATTTTTGGAAGCACGGTTGCCCTAGGAAACTTCTCTCGGTAGAACTTCATGAAGTCACTTATACTACATTCTATTGAACAATACAAAGGTGTAATATACGTATGTATAAATGGATTTCTGTCTTACTGAGATGTTTTATGTCCGTATCGCTCATATAAGTTGATGAATTATATCTCCGGTGGCATTCACCAAACAGAGTGAAAGCAGATGTGAAGGTGGCCGTCATATCTTTCACTGCAGGCTGGAGGGTCTGGGGGAACTTGGAGCCAAGTGACTCCAAGTTGCTAATTAATGTCTGGATGCTCTTGGGCTATTCACATGAATACGTGAGTAAGTGCAAGACTAGTTTCATTTATGAGATAATTTGAATCATACCTTCAATAGTTTGTGAACATGGTTGCCAACGAATGTTCCTCCCTGGTAAGCTTGCCGTTTCACATTGAGTGACTGAAGGCTTTTCTCCAGGGACGTAAACAGCACTCCGTTGCGCACATCAAAGTCTTTCTGAAGTTTGGCTTCAAGTGTGGATATCTCAGCCTCCTAAATATATTTAATTTGGTGAGTCAATGTATAATATGTGTATTAATCATGCGCATGTTTACTTTAGTCTGGATGTTTAGATTAGTTTCATCAAGCTTTGCCTCCAAACTCTCCAAAAGCTCGCTGGTAGTGCTTAAGTCAGAGCTCAACATAGTGTAAGTGATCATTTCTGAAAGAACAGAACTGTATTTAGTTTCAACTTCTATCTCTGCTTTCAAAGATGACAGTTTCCGCAGGTGTTCGCAATCACTA
>WLWD01005678.1_pt1 | contig 49595 bp, 52 predicted proteins | sample 6712731 | NCBI WGS metagenome assembly WLWD01 (sample SAMN12718690, study PRJNA576275) | sponge metagenome | isolation source: marine sponge | host: Mycale hentscheli | place: New Zealand: South Island, Marlborough, Capsize Point | collected 2014-11-01
ACACACACACACTAGAAAAAAGAAGATACAGGTGAATACAGATCATAAAAATAAATGTATAATATAAATTGATTGGTGTACACACACACACATACATGAAATTCAACTTACATGGGCATAGTAGCCCCGATTGGAAAAGACCCCCCCCCCCCGAGTTCGTTCCCTCCCCGGTTAGATCTGGAAGCGCCAGAATAACATTTCAACTCCACGCACACACATATACATCGAGTGTGAAGCTCCACTACAACACCACAAAAACACAGACAACGGCAACGACAATAACAATACATATTACAACTTTTGGGATGTTCAGGGGGGGGGGGAGGAGGGGCCACAAATATCAAAGTCTGTGGTCCTTCACACAAAAGATTATGGAATATCAATGGGTGTGTTGTCCTCTTTCTTCCACTCTCCCCCTACCTCATCCACCCGACTCTTCTTCTTCGGTTCCCGCCTTCTCCGACCGCGAGGACGTCCAGAACTCGGAGCAGGAGGAGCCACTTCCTCTTCTTCATCACTGGAACCTGCTGCCTATTCGTGTTTCATCATTGGAAGACTCAGGTCCGGTATCCTCTCCTTCATCACTGGAAGACTCTGCTCCTGTCGCCTCATCTGCGTAATCGGGTCGCTGATGCATTCACATCTGGTCCTAATAGTATACGTGGTTAAAAAAAATTTAAATTTTTTTGAAAATTTGAAATTGTTCAAAAAACCACAAGCCACTTTCAAATCTCAAAACTCAATAAAATATATATATATATTATAGCTAAACAGCTTACTCTATCTCAATATAGCTATAAATAAGTCCTTTCCACAACAGAAGCTTGCTATTTTTCAAGAGAAAGACAAGAGAAAGACAAGCTTACCTCGATCATCTTCTTGACTCCCATTTTCAGTATCATCAGAGTTGACGGGGTCTGGTCTACCAATCCTGATACAGGGCCTCCTATAGCCCTAGATGTCGTCTCCCTTCTCTCCGCTTGATCCTGAGTCGCTAGAGTCAGCATCAAGCAAGTCTAAAACTTGTACCGCATTGTAACTTGTAGACGCCATCTTCCAAAAAAGACCTTGAAAAATTTTTTTTTTTGCATAGTTACTGGGGTCACACGACACGCTCACTTTTTTCGTATGATGTAATAAGCATTACCTAAGACTGTACGTAATAGGGAGGCCCCCAGTTGAACTGGCAATTTTATAAAAAATGGAGAAGACAGTAAGTCAAACCGCAAAGTCTTGGTCGGCAAAGAAGCGGTTGTTTCAATGTGTTATGGAAGGCTACTGAGCTCAAGCAATTTTTTGCTGCTTCTACAAAGCTCTGGAGATGACTGGATCCATAAATGAAGCTGCTGTGAAGAAGGTAACTTTTTTTAAATTCGACGGAGAACCGATGTTTTTTTTTTTGCCGAGGAAGAAATAAACGCAACTGCTGTGAAGTACTGTCGAAGCAGTCCTGGCTGAAAGCCATTTTAGATGCTTCTCCAATGCATTGGGCACCTGTGTATGCAATCTGAAGGTTCTAGCTATAAAGTAATTATTTTTTAAAATTCATAGAAGCCAACCGGTCTTCACCCGCTTTTAAGCGGGATTGGGAACGAAAGGGTTAAATGCTAATTAAAAGTTATAAACAAATTGCTCATAAAGTGACTGCTGCCTTTAAAAAAAAAAAGTTTGAAAAAAGAAATATGGGAAATGTATTAAGTGGTGGTGACCTGATGTTCTATGTATCGGAAGCAGTCTGAGTCCACTTTCCACACTTCTCCTGTTTTAGTCAGCACAAAATCTTGAGAAAATCTCTTCTCTGAAGACTGCCCATCAAATTTGACTGACCCCATGCAACACACTAAGACAGAAGTGGCTGAAGATGCAATTTGAACAGGATGGCAGTCAAATGAGAAAAGCCGATGACTTGACCCAGGAAGAGATTGATAGAACTCTATGATACTTGATGATCCAGACTTTGAGTTTCCATTCCACACCACCAAGGAATTGTTAGAGTATAGACCTGGCATTACCTGAGAGGACCAAACATAAGCTTAGAAGGGGAAGAGTTCCATCTGCCACGAGTGAACCAAGCTATAAACTGAAGTATTCACTACGCATACCTGTCTCTTTCTATCCACCGCGTCGTAAAATATTTCCACGAACTTCTCACCCGCTTCAGTTGCCTCACTTATTCTGGAGGTAGTCTCGCGAGCCAGACCCTTTACCAACCGCTAGCGCGGGAGAGAAGGAAAGGGTCTGGTAAACGTGCATACATCGTTTCGTTCTGCTGGAATGCAATTAGTACGTTTGTTTACTTCCTGCGTTGGCCAGAAGGTTTAAATTGCAGAATAATTACCAGTTGACTTCAAGAAAAATGGTTAACCAGAACTGTTTTGGCTGTGGGAAATTGTTGGATAGCGGTGAAAACAAGAAGCGTAGGCGCCTGCTGTCAAGCCCCAGCTTGAGTTTACATTTGAAAACTTTATCTTCTCTGGCAGTTGCTGCAGAGTGTGGAGTAGACACTGGAAGTCTGAATACAGGATACATCTGTAGAAGTTGTGTGGGGCTGATAGAAAAATATCACCAATTGCACAAACAGCTGAGCAACAATTTCTCTGGGGCTATCTCACATATATCCCGATTAACCACTCAATCTGAAGCTCCAGAAGCATCCACGAGCACACTATGCAGTCAGCCTGGATCTCATGAAACTGAAACCGGCCAACAGTTGCAGAGTATGGAATTAGCTAGTACACCCTTAAGTACAGACACAGGAAGCCAGACCTTGCAAGCTGAGCCAAGTAGTCCGTCTCAATCCTTAGAGACCTTACATGCCGTACCAAGTGGTCCGTCACAATCCTTGGAGACCTTACATGCTGAGCGAAGTGGTTCATATCAATCCTTGGAGACTAGCAATCAGTCAACATCTCCAGCTCTGACAGTAAGTTCTGTTATTATAATTGATTTATTTACCAAAATAAACATTAATTTATAGGCAAAGATACACTACTTGAGGCATCCAAAAGTGTACACTGTTACTCCCAACAGAAGAAGAATCTGCAGGCCTCTAGTGAGAAGGAGTTACACATCTTTTGCAATTCAGTGTGTGAAAAAAAACCAAGCCACCAAACAAGCAGTTGTTAATGTTGTAGGACAGGTTCTTCGAAGTGAAATAGCTGCCATTTGCTCTGATGATTTCAATTCCATTATGAGGGATAAGTCTGTAATGTCTGTCCAAAATTTCAAGAAAGTGGTAACATCATTACATAGTGAATTAAGAAGCAAAGCACCAACCCTTCTTTGTCTTTTGATGTCCTGCTTGAAAACTGCAAAGCCAAGACGAAATACAGAATATATAGTGGTTGTAGTGGTTTCCATTCTGTGTAAACATCGTAGACCTTCAGCATGTCTCATTCAAAGAATTATTTCACTTATATTGTACGCTGGACATGCCAGTAAACAAGTAAGTTATTCACTTAAGCAATGAAACAATTTTGACGCTGCATTCAATTTCATTAGGTATTTCAGCGACTACAGAAAATTGGTCTTTGTCTCTCACATACCGCCACTGTCCAACTTATTAATATCTTTGGTAATGATTATGATTCTTTGGTCCTAGACTGGAAAGAAAGTGTTCAATGGAACTCGATTTCATCTCAGGTATGAATGTTAATACATATTTTATATGAATACTGGCATGCAAAGAGAACATGTAAACACTCCATACTATATACTACATAGCCTCACTCCCATTTATGCAATCATTTGGAATAGTATGTAACTAGGGATAGTAAATATTCACATTAAAATCGGCGAAGCGAGCTATTGCAAACCATAGAATGTGCTAAGGTGTTGTGAATAAAGAGTTGAGCGAGGATGCTTGACTAAAGTTCAAGTTTTCAATAAACAGTGGTACAGGACGTCATTACATTTAGAGTCACGCGTTGGCAAGAGAAAAACTGCTCAGCCATTTATGTTAGATTCGCGTGTGAACGAGTGCCACATATGCCTGAGGGGTTTCATTTTCTAGACATAGATAAAACTAAATATGAGACAAAACACATTAGAAAGTCAGTTCCGCTCGTTGTGCTTGCTTTGCTGAATTAAATTATATAATTGGTCTTATCTTTAATTTTTATTTTGGTGTGTCTAAGTGTTACGTGTTTGAAAGATTTCAATTTACTTGATTCCATGGAGAGTTAAGATTTGCACTATGGGTGACGAGGGAGGCAATGAGCCATTGAGTATTGGTAAAAATAAAATATTATGAACATGATAAAGTCAGTATCATTAGGTGGTTGAATATGTAGACACATTCTATGAATACTAGCTTGCTCAACACATTATTTACATGATACATGCTTTTTGGTGTAAGGTAAGGGCCTAAATGTATCCAATTACACATGTAACATTTATTTAATCATCACATCCATTGAACAAGTAATATATTTCCCTGGGCATAGTTAATGTGTTCCCACTGGTACTGAAACCTGAGCTAGCAGGATAATAAGAATAGGCCAGGGCTGTATCCAGAGAGGGAAGAGGAGAGGGGGGTTGTAATCTTTCTATCCTTGTTTACGATTTATATTTTTTGAAATGCGTAATCCTCACGGTAAAAGAAATTTGCAAAATTAGACAATTGAATACACTTTAATGAACATTGGGGGTGTATTTTAGGGTTTGATCAACAACCCCTTCTTTCTGCAATTTTTGGATCCGGAAAAGGACATATTCACGGTTTGCACACAATAAATTTTCAAATAATATTACAAAATAAAATGTAATTCCAGTATGGCATTGTTAGGCAGTAGTTAGGGCATGAAATGGATTTATATACACACTTCTTTATTTACAGTAATGTTACTTTTACAGGATGAATCTTCTGTTCTGGATAGCAGGGTATGTTCCCCTCAATTACGTTTCCCACTTCATTCATCAACACCAGAGCCCCTTGAAGGTGCACTATCCTCTGATACTTTGTCACTTGATTCTTCAGCATCTCCTGATAGCGATTCTTTGATCTGCCCAGATGTTATTGAACAGTCATTGGATAGCCAAGATCTAACTGAGCTAGCTTTTGAAGAAGCTGAAGAGTCAATGGCTGAAGAGTCAATGGCTGAAAAGTCCTTGAATGAGACTACAATCTCAATCCAGTCAGAGGCAGTAGAAACTTGCACTGCCGTCAAGTCGACAAATGCTGGTTATAAGCTAGTGTTTGATAACATCGATAAAACTATCAAGCCAAGATATATGAGGCAAGATGTACAGAGTGTGATGTTGCATTATGTGCAAGCTTATGCGGTCAAGGATAGAATTGATTTTTCTAGCATAGGCCATGAACAAAGAAAGGAAGCTAATATATACAAATTAATACCAGAATCTGATGACTACAGATTATTGAAGAACAGATTTATTATCCATGTGTCACGAGTCATTGTAGAATACTTGGATTTTTTTAAAGAAGACTTTAAAGGTCTTGTGCAGCGACACATTCCTCATAAATATAGTTCAGAAATGTGTCGCATATCAGAAATAGTAAGCAGTATTGAGGGGCTAATGTTTATAATACAATAATGTTGTAATATCTTATGACTTTGAAAGCTTCCTTCTTGTGCTCTGTCTTTCTATTGCACTTATAACGTTAGAGAACACTTTTTAAATATATTTCTATTATTGGTCAATCAGTACCCTAATTCAGAAATTCTACTAGCTAAAAGTTATTGGTTTAATTGAATCTTTTATTGATACCATAATTTGTTATTGATAACATAGTTGTTATGCCATTTTGTTTTTATGAGGTTCCACTTGGAGTCTTACCAAAGAATGAAATACTTTATGAAGACATGGTAGATATATTAGAAGAGTATAAAAAATATATCCCATCTAAAGTGGTAAATCTTGAGGAGCCTATTCCTGGTACTGATCTTACTGAGGATCGAGTATTTCTTTCCACATTGTTGGGTGGTGATGGTTTGTCCGTGGCTCGAGCACGAGGTGCACAATACATCAGAAGCACTTCAGAGTTGGCAATGCATCGCCTGGATGGTTTTTTGCCTGTTGCTGAGGATTGGCATGCTAAAGTATGCTTTTTAGAGGTATAAAATATATTTGTATGTTTATTATGTAAATAACCATGCATATTATAATGTACAGGTGTTTTGGAAAATACTCTACAAAACTACATCAGGGATGGACAAAGGTACACTGTGTCAGCTGAGAAACCTGATCAATCGACGAAACATATCAAAATCTCCAAAAAATAATGTCAATGCATCAGAAGATTTTATGGAGGTAATTGTGAATGGTCATATTTTGGCTGCAGTTATGTCCTACTTAGGCATGTCCTCCATACACGACAGACCATCACCTTCAATTGTCTCCCATGATGTTTGGATGGAAAGTGATGACGTCAGACGCTTGGTTTGCATAGCATAGCGGAGCATATTACTCAACATGTCGACCTGGCAACTTCGTTTAAAGACCCCTCCCATAGTGGTAGTGATAAGGGCACTGCATATGAGTATGCTTGTGAAGTTTTAACATTAGGTCTTGTAATATTTGACTTCAAAGACGCTATTCGAGAGGGAGATGGAGATCAGGTTCTTTTGCTTTGGAAGTACATGCTTATTCTTTTTAAAGCTACTGGGAGAAAGAACTATGCAATTGAAGCATTGACTCTTCTTTCTCAATACCACATACTTCTTCCATGCAACTTGGCTGAGCAGCTGAAATGGTCACGGTTTGTCAATGTACGTGGTCTTCCTGGACACAATATCAGCTGTGATTTACATATGGAGCACTTAAACAGACTGGTAAAGGTGTCCATAGAAGGTCTGGGGGCTAATAAATCAGAAAAGTCTATAAAGAGAGTGGCAAAGGCAATGGGTGTGCTCACAAAGGCAACTAACTCTTTTGATTGTGAAGTTGGCATAGTTTCTACCAGTGGCAAACACTCCGAAAAATCACAACTTAAAGATTTAAAAACAATTATACAGCAGTTGGTGGAATGCGACCCCTTCAAAAGTGGAGCACAAAGACCTCTCCGATCTTTTCCTAATTTGCAGAGAAATGTATTTAAAACCTTGGATGAAAAAAAAGTGAAAGAATGGATGGTGGAAAGATTTTCAATTATATCTCAACCTGTTATGGCCTCATTAAACTTAGTTCAAGACTCAGATAGCAGTGATGATGACCAAGATATGTGTTAAAATACTTTTTTTATGCCTCTCAAAGAATGTTTTAATGAAATACTTAAATACAATTATGAAACAAAACAATGACATATTCAGTAAAAGAATGAATTAAGTTTGGTGTCACACTGTTCACACTTGCATATTTTAGCACAAACGTCACAGCATGTACAATCACAACTTGGAAAATCACTGAACAGAATTGTTTTTCTACATAAATTGTTTGTGTTTGAGCAGTAATTCTTCATCTCGTTTGATGTATACTTTAAATCATTACTGTTCTTTAGTAGCAGTGCTAATGCAGGCCTTCTATCTCGTCCTGCTCTTCCACTTTCTTGTATATACATTTCTGTATCATCAGGAACACCCCAGTGTATGACTTGCCGTACATCAGGACAGTCTACACCCATTCCAAAAGCGCTGGTTGCTACAATTACACGAAGGGTAGATGAGGAAGTAAATTGCTTTAGTAGTTTGTTCTTCACTGATGGATGAGTGCAATGGGAGTATAAATCCGCAACTCTATAGTTAACATAGTTAGGTGATCCTTTAGGTTCTGTACAAGATTGACCGAGTGCTGTAATAAGGTAGCTGTGAATTGAAATAGCATCTGGATAGGAACGACAAAATATTATTACTCGACCCATATCACGTTCTTTGGCTAATTTTGCTGCTATCGGTTGAAAGACCTCAGGAATACCACCCTTTGGCTTTTCCGATACAAAAAAAATATTATTTTTTATAGGTGGAGCATAAACTATAGCAGGATTCTTCATACACAAATTTTTAATAATAAACCTTCTTGTTGAGAAGGTAGCAGTGGCAGTAAGTGTCATCAAACATACACTTTCAGGAACAATGCTCCTTATTTCCTCTAGATGAGAAAATTCTTTCCTGAAACTTGGACCCCTACATTGCAATTATTAATAAAAATGAAACATTACAGGCTAACATTAGTTATAGTATATTACATACCACTTCTTGATGCAATGGGCTTCATCAATCACAAACGCAACTAAATTATTTGCATAAATGTCAGTTGCTAACATACTTCTCCACTCCATGCCACCCACTAGAGCTTCTGGTGATATAAATACTATCTGGTATTCTCCATTCTTAACTGACTGTTTTACGATTAACTTTGTAGCATGCTTGTCAGTAATGTGAATTGCTGATACTCCCATTGCTGTTGCAGCAGAGACTTGATCCTGCATTAATGCTATAAGAGGAGACACTACCAACGCTATCGACTTCTTGTCCACCTTTCGTAGCCGATCGAAAACAATGGGCAAAAGAATGTAACAGAGAGACTTTCCAAAGCCAGTTGGAAGAGATACAAACACATCCTTCCCCTTCACAAACTCCATAATACTCAAAGTCTGTTCATCCTTCAATTCTTTATAGCCTAGACTCATGGCAGCACTTCCAATTAAAGACTTTAACGTGTCATCATCATTTGACTCTAAGGATCTTTCACCTGAAGAGCTGAGAGTCCAAGAAGAGCTGGAAATTGAGTTACCACACTGCATTTCACCAACAACTTTTTGTGCTCTCGCTGCGCTTGCACCGCTTTTAAAGCCTACATATTTGTGGGTACTTGCTAATGACTTTCAACCGGATGTAAACAAACCGCGTTCCATAAGCAATACACGCGAAAGTATTGTTCCCCACGATTCGTGGGGAATGGAACGAAACGATGTATGCACGTTTACCAGACCCTTTCCTTCTCCCACGCTAGCGGTTGGTAAAGGGGAAAAAAAAAACATCGGTTCTCCGTCGAATTTAAAAAAAAGTTACCTTCTTCACAGCAGCTTCATTTATGGATCCAGTCATCTCCAGAGCTTTGTAGAAGCAGCAAAAAATTGCTTGAGCTCAGTAGCCTTCCATAACACATTGAAACAACCGCTTCTTTGCCGGCCAAGACTTTGCGGTTGGACTTACTGTCTTCTCCATTTTTTATAAAATCGCCAGTTCAACTGGGGACCTCCCTATTACGTACAGTCTTAGGTAGGCCTTGCCCAATTATGCTAATATTTTTGCCTATTATTCTATTCTTTTATGCTGCCTAGTCTTACCTATTATTCTCCTAAATCCTACCTATTATTCTTATGAGCTTACCCATTATTCTTCTATAATAATTATTCGATGGTCAGAAAAATTCAGATTATCACAGTACAAATATAGCAAATTACACATTTTCATGCTTCACAGATTTGATATGCAAATTAATCACACTCTTCTTTAGTGATAATGTTTCTCTACAAGCAGAGCAAAAAAAGATTCTTATTTGTGACTGTCAAGGGGATACTGCTTCATACGCACACTAGGTGTAATTGTTTTAGGATCATCTGCAGTTTTACCTTTGCTTTTTTTTTCCCCAATTGGAGGAGGGTTAAGTGTTTTCTTGACAATTCAGAAGAAGTAGGACGTATGAAGCTTGTCCAATAGTGAGATTACTTGTACCTCATTGGTGTCCTGAGTGGACTCACTGCTAGTATACTAGCACTAAAATCATCAGTTAAGGTTGAAGAACTAGAAGCCATGCTGTTTTTTTCACTAAACTGCTGATGAAGCTCATTGCACTGACTCCACTCACTGTCTCCACCCACTTCCTCTCAAATTGTACCTAATATTCTGGCATTATTCTGCTATGCTAGAGCATACCTATTATTCTCAAAATTATGCTAGCATAATTGGGCAAGGCTTAGTCTTAGGTAATGCTTATTACATCATAGGAAAAAAGTGAGCGTGTCGTCGTGTGACCCCAGTAACTATGCAAAAAAAATTTTTTTCAAAGTCATTTTTTGGAAGATGGCGTCTACAAGTTACAATGCGGTGCAAATTTTAGACTTGCTTGATGCTGACTCTAGCGACTCAGGATCAAGCGGAGAGAAGGGAGACGACATCTAGGGCTATAGGAGGCCCTGTATCAGGGTTGGTGGACCAGACCCCGTCAACTCTGATGATACTGAAAATGGGAGTCAAGAAGATGATCGAGGTAAGCTTGTCTTTCTCTTGTCTTTCTCTTGAAAAATAGCAAGCTTCTGTTGTGGAAAGGACTTATTTATAGCTATATTGAGATAGAGTAAGCTGTTTAGCTATAATATATATATATATTTCATTGAGTTTTAAGATTTGAAAGTGGCTTGTGGTTTTTTGAACAAATTCAAATTTTCAAAAAAATTAAAAAAAGTTTTTACCACATGTACTACTAGGACCTGATGTGAATGCAGTCACCGACCCAATTACGCAGATGAGGCGACAGGAGCAGAGTCTTCCAGTCATGAAGGAGAGGATACCGGACCTGAGTCTTCCAATGATGAAACACGAATAGGCAGCAGGTTCCAGTGATGAAGAAGAGGAAGTGGCTCCTCCTGCTCCGAGTTCTGGACGTCCTCGCGGTCGGAGAAGGTGGGAATCGAAGAACAGGAGTCGGGTGGATGAGGTAGGGGGAGAGTGGAAGAAAAATGACAACACACCCATTGATATTCCATAATCTTTTGTGTGAAGGACCACATACTTTGATTTTTGTGGCTGCTCCCCCACCCTGACATCCCAAAAGTTGTAATATGTATTGTTATTGTCGTTGTCGTTGTCTGTGTTTTTGTGGTGTTGTAGTAGAGCTTCACACTCGATGTATTTGTGTGTGCGTGGAGTTGAAATGTTATTCTGGCGCTTCCAGATCTAACCGGGGAGGGAACGAACTCGGGGGGGGGGGGGGGGTCTTTTCCAATCGGGGCTACTATGCCCATGTAAGTTGAATTTCATGTATGTGTGTGTGTGTACACCAGTCAATTTATATTATACATTTATTTTTATGATCTGTATGTGTATCTGTGTGTGTGTGTGTGTGTGCATTTGTGGAATGAGAGAGAGCAACCGTGGACAAACAGTATGTGGCACTTCCGTATACAACCTGGGAGGGAACTCTGGATCTTTTTGGATCGTGACTACTATGCCCATGTAAGTTGAATTTCATGTGTGTGTGTGTGTGTACACCAGTCAATTTATGTATAATAAATTATACATTTATTTTTATGATCTGTATTCACCTGTAGCTTCTTTTTTCTTGTGTGTGTGTGTGTGTGTGTGTGTATGTGTGTGCGTGCATTTGTGGAAAGAGAGTAAGTTGAATTTCATTTCAACTTACTGATATTTGGGTGTCCAGCTAGGGCTGGGGTTATGGTACAAGAATGTCAGTGAAAAGTAATGACGGGGGAGGGGGGGGGGTTATGGTACAAGAATGTCAGTGAAAAGTAATGACGGGGGAGGGGGGGGGCAATTCAGCGAGGCCAGCTGTTATGTTACAAATATCATTGTTGTCTTGTGTTTTTTTGGTATTGTATGGAGGTTCCGGATCCTATGGGAGGGATCGTTCAGTCTGTGCCACCATCCATGCCGGGTAAGTTGAATTCCACGTGTGTGCTTGTACTGCTTTTCATTTTCAAATTACACTTTCTCAATACAACGATTGTTTCTCTCATGTACAGTGTGGAGTATACATACCAGGGGTTCATACAGTGGGAGGCTAGTGCTGGGTTCCCCCCTAGAATTTTGGGAGTTGAATAGAAATAAACATTTAGGAAGCATTTATTTTTAGTCTGATATTGTGTCCCATTATGTTCCTATCATAACTGAGCCATTTAGTGCATAGGACCGAACACTGATCATCAGTGTGAAGTATAGACTCGTATGCAAAGATGTGCATCAAAGTAGTGTAGGCTCCAAAAAATGGGTGTGGCGAAGTACACTCGGAGCCCCACCCCAAACAAAAATCCTGTATGAAACCGCATACAATACATCATAAAGTTGCAATTATATAGGATCATGAATAATTTGTTGTTTGTATTACAAATATCTTTGTTGTTTGTGTTTTTGTGTATATGAAATTGTTTTGTAGTGGAGCTCGACGTCCGATGGCATACGTTCCTTGTGGACACTCATAGATGTCTCCTACATGATCACAATCAGCACCACACACAACAAACAACATATTTTATTGTTGAACTAATATAATATTGGTATATAATGCATCAAACAATATTATTTCTATTTTATTTTATTTTTTTATTGATGGGAAAAGTGGATTTTTTGGGGGGAAAAAATTTTTTTTTTTGAAATATTAGTAGATGGCTTAAATATTATTCAATTTTCTCAATCAAAAATGAGGGGAATCCCAAACTCTTGGTCTATTTAGTGATATATGGTTGCTATGGGGTTTTCCCAGCCAGCATCGAGTTAAAAAAATAAAACGGCAATGCTCTATTCCGCGGTAGAAAATTAGATTTTTCCGCACGCGTCCAAACAATTCAGGAACGAAAGGGTTAAAAAAAAAAAAAAGTTTGAAAAAAGAAATACAATGGGAAATGTATTAAGTGGTGGTGACCTGATGCGTCTTGTGGATTTCATGTCTGCCACTCCCGTTCAAGGCATGATATTGGCTCACCCCAATGCTATTAGGTCCTGGAGGGGAATGATGGGCCCAACCAAGCCTCCTAAGGCTCAGTTCACTGATCCTGATTCTATCAGAGGATTGTATGGCCTGACAGACACCAGGAACTCCACACATGGCTCAGGCAAGTCCATGTAATGTTATGTGATGGTGTGGCAAGCCACTGATCATTGTGTAATTGCATTGAAGATTCCACCGAGTCAGCTGAAAGAGAAATCAACATTGTGTTTCCAAACTTCAATATAAAGGAATGGTACCAGAATAAAGGGACCAGTTGTCTTTTCCAACAGACACCAAGTTCATGAACCAGCAGTATCTAATCCAACTGATTCGTTCACAGCATAAGTCTCGCCTACAAACCTGCTCACTTATTATTTTTGGCTTTTGCAGACTGATTAATTTAATTAAAAAGTGATAATTAAAAGTTATAAACAAATTGCTCATAAAGTGACTGCTGCCTTTAAAAAAAAAAGTTTGAAAAAAGAAATATGGGAAATGTATTAAGTGGTGGTGACCTGATGTTCTATGTATCGGAAGCAGTCTGAGTCCACTTTCCACACTTCTCCTGTTTTAGTCAGCAGTCTGGATCATCAAGTATCATAGAGTTCTATCAATCTCTTCCTGGGTCAAGTCATCGGCTTTTCTCACACAGGGCAAAAACTTAAATTTCCTGTAGTCACATGTTTAAGACATTTCATGCTTTCACTACCTTTCTTGTGCATGATAGGGCTAAATGCCCTGCACCATAGGACATTTAGCCCTATCCACTACAGGAAAGGTGGTGAATGCATGAAATGTCTTAAATACATTACTACAGGAAATTCAAGTTTTCGCCCTGTGTCATTTGACTGCCATCCTGTTCAAAATTGCATCTTCAGCCACTTCTGTCTTAGTGTGTTGCATGGGAGACCTGGCATTACCTGAGAGAACCAAACATAAGCTTAGAAGGGGAAGAGTTCCATCTGCCACGAGTGAACCAAGCTATAAACTGAAGTATTCACTACGCATACCTGTCTCTTTCTATCCACCGCGTCGTAAAATATTTCCACGAACTTCTCACCCGCTTCAGTTGCCTCACTTATTCTGGAGGATAGTGAAGGTTGTTGTTGCGCCATGTCTCCCGTGTTCAAATATCGACGACCTTTTCCACACAAGCATTTATTATCTTAACCATCCTTTCCTTTCTTGTGTTGTTTTGTAATGGCGGCGGAGGAGGCGGATCTGCCTAAATATAAAAGACAGAAACTGTCTGAAACTGACTCGAATTTATTGGCGAGGCAGTGGATTGAAGTAAATCTGGGAGTTGCATTAACTATTAGAGTGCTCCAGTTCAACACTTTAGCAGACGGTGAGTGTGGTGGGAGCTCAGCCTATAAATGAGTATTAGCGACTGTACAAACTACCACAAGTACTCATTCCATTGCACATACGAAATTAACTTAGTCCTCTGTATGCTTACACTATTTTATCATTTTAGCACTTGCCCATGATTCTTTTCATTAAATGCCCAACTCCTGCTCTGAAGTGGGCTGTGGGGGCTCTTGGCACACCAGTGTAAGATTACTGCTGAAACACTCAACCCAACTCGTAGTATGCTGCCACCAGTTCTCAATCCTCTGTGAGCAGCCGCTTCTTGCGCCCCAGTGTTAGTCCAGTCAATTTGTTTAATAATAATAATTAACTAAGAGACACTTAAAGACACGCAATGACGACAGCTAGAGTTGTGAGACAAGAATGATTCTTGGGATTTGCCTTTATATAGTTTGTGATTGGCTCCTCCCGACTACAGTTAGACAGCTGACAACTAAAAAGACATGCAAACACAAATGAGGACGCAGGTCTACTGCTAAAACTGAGTAAATGCACAAACACAAAACTAATGTTCAGTTCTCCAGGGAGTGCATTCCTTAAGATCTTGTGAGGTTATCTGGGGGCGTTCCCACATGGGCGTATAGAGGTCCCAAGCTTATCCAGGAAATTCTTCGGTCTAATGCGGATATTTGTTGCCTGGAAGAAGTAGACCACTTTCATGATTATTTTGAACCAGAACTGTCCAAGCATGGCTACGAGGGATATTTCTTGCCTAAATGCAACTCTCCATGCCTGTCTTTCCCATGCAGAAAACAATGGATCAGACGGATGTGCTCTCTTCTTCCGTTCTGAAAAAATTAAGTTGGTCAAACGGAAGGACTTGACATTAAAGAATGTATCAGGCGGTCTATCCAATCAGGTAGCCATGTTGGCTGAACTTCAGTTTACACAGGCAAAGAAGAAAGATGTCAAAACAAGGGAAGTGAGTAAAGAAGATGGAAGTGACACTGATTTATCTGCAACTTCTTCGTTGTACATTGCTGTAACTCACTTCAAAGCTAAAGCAGCTGAAAGAAAGCTACGTGAAGTACAAGGGAAGCACTTGATAGAAGAAGTGATTGAATTCTCCAGTGAACATGCACCCATTATTATCACAGGGGACTTCAATTCCCCGGGCAGTGTAGTGACTAATGGAGATTATTGAAGCAAGCTTACGAAATTGAGCAAGACCTTACAATTTTTTTCTTTCAAAAATGATATCGTCTTAATAAATAAACTAGCCAAATATCTTCATGAAGATTTTCTCAGCTACTCCTTTCCTACATCTCTTTTAAGATAATGCAAAGCTCAATCTCACCCCCCCCCCCCCCCCCCCCCCCCCCCCCCCATTCCCTTTAGATCAACCTAAATGAACCCCCCCTGCACCACTGTAAGCTACTACACATATCGACACAATTTTTAATAAATACATGTACAAATGCCTAAAGCTTAGCATTGGAAATGACACAGAACTCTGTACCTAATGCAACATGATCTGATGGGTAGTTCATGCATGGGAGAGCTGCTTTTCCTATAGCATCACTAGTGGGTATGCCCCAAACTTGCTTGACCTTCAGAGACTCAGGACAGTACCAGATATAGTCTATGGTATATTTACTCTCTAATTCTGCTCTGATTTTCCACGAAGTAAACTCTGGCTCACTGCCATCGATTTCGTACGAACTCTGCAATGGCAGTGAAGGGTGGGCATCTCGGTTGTGGAAGTGGTCGTACACTGGCTCAACTGGCTCTAGTTAAATGTTAGTTTGCAGTTGCATATGAAAGTTGTAAGACCTCTTACAGAGTATCCTCACTGACAAAAATCTTTGTAACTTCAACTACCAAGACAATTACTTAAAAAAAAAAACTTAATATTTCACAATCTCCTTCATTTTAAACTTCATATTTAGCTTACAAAATTTTAAGAAAATTTCAAGGGGTGGGTGAAGTAAACTCACACACACACACACCTAAAATGAACCCTTGCATGATGTAACTTTTGAGTACATGGTACTGAAAATAAGTTGTTCTATACTGCTGATGCTGGTTAATTGGCTCTGTGTGGTTTATAGTTGGAGTGGTGGTGCTTATGGTGAGGGCTTTTTTTTTGTGGCTTCTGGCTTTCTTGGCACCCGAGTCTACCCACACTTCCCCATCATCTTCAGAAGGTGAACTATATCTTCTTCTTTTCCTTGGAGATTCTGATCTCTTTCTAGTCTTGTGTTCTTTCCTGGCCGAAGAAGCAATATCATCCATGTCGTCTTCCCTCCTGTGGTGCTTCTTTTTCTTTGTACTTTTTTTCTCGCTTCTGTTTCGTAATGGCGAAGAATAGTCTGAATCAGTTTTATCTTTCTTCTTTTTCCTAATTTAATAACAATCAATCTCCATAAGGATTGTTTCATAGATGGGCACGCAGAAATAAATATTACTTTTTTCTTGAAATGTCATCAGTGTTACTGTGTGAGAGATGCCCATGTGGCAGATTAGAAATGTCATCCTCGCCAACAACTGCTGGTCCGTAAACTGCAGCACTGCTTGGAGTAGCAGTAGTAGGAGACACTACGTCACTCTCTGACGGATGAGAAGACTTTGTCATCTTCAGTTTTCTATCATCCTTTACTTCTGATCCATGCTAAAACAGATGATATCATTACAGTAGTAGTTACTGTGTCTTTGAAGATCCTGTCAGCTTCATGGGAAGAATAAAAAATAAAATAAAGTGCCGGGAAAAAAAAATTTTTTTTTTGACACTTTGTGATATAAATGTATTGTTCAGGGTAGTGTGTCCAATTTTTACAAAATAGACAATGCTTACTTCGAATATGGTTGCTCCTTCCTTGGTGGTGCTACTTTTAGTACCTACAAACATGGCTTGAGCTCTACGACTGCAATCACAAACAACAAAAAATAAACAAGTGATATTTAAGCACATGTAAAATGAGACTGTTACCACTGACTAGACATGCTCACCTCTGATAACCAATCCCCTTCACTCTCTCCTCCATTCCTTCAGTGTCTTCAGTAGACCTCCTTCGGCACATATCAGCAAGCTCCTGCTTGGAAAGAGACTGCTGGGGTTTGACTGGAGCAGGCGGCTTGAGACCCCTGCACTATTGTTAAAGGTTCTACTTCATTTTGAAACATCACCTATGCCTTACAATGCGGCAGCCATGGCTTCTTCTTCAGCTTGCTTCAAATCCTTCAATTCCTATTGGACATCCACAACCTGAGGACTGTAACAAGCCACAATGGGTGACTTACTGCTTGCAACTTCGCCTTTCTTCCTGCAACCTTTGATTCCTTTGCGTACCTGAGAAAAAATGGCCAGTGAAGTTGATGAGACCAATCTTAACAAACTTCGTGATTATAATGGTCTAATGAGTGGATTGACCACCTATTGTGTACTAATGTGGAACATTCCAGATGTAAAACATGACTAGATGTGCAGAAACAGATTTACTCACCACGTAAGATCTCTCCCTTTCTGCCATCTTCCTACTGATGCCTTCAGTGAATGCCCTTCAAGATGACATTAAGTTAACTTGTCAGAGTCCCACACTGAACAACTTACCTAAATAATTTTCTCTGCTCTTGTCTGTTTTGACATCAAACTGGTCTTTTCCCCCTCGAGTACCTCCTCTAATTCCTCCCTTGTTCATTATTGCGCAGCCGTTTGATGCGGGTGCACCCGCTCCAGGAATCTAAACCCGCACTCGTACGGAATAACCAAAAGAATGCTCACCTAAAAACTACCGGGATACATTCCAATAAAACTCGTCTTATTTTCGCGTTCTAGATTCTCATTAACGCCTTTTATTTTCGCGTTCGAACGGTGATGGCCAGAAGCGTGGCGGATCAAGATGCTACTATGGCTTCTGATTGCTGATTGCTGTGATAGCGATGAATTCTCTCCCAGTGAAAATAAGATGGAGGAAGAAGCCAGAAGCAGTACAAGTGGGAGAAGAACAAGGCGCACTCCAGCTCAGTTGGCAACTCTCAATGCTTATTTCAAGTTTGGTATGGTAGGTGTGGGGAAGAATTATTTGGCAATGATTGCTGCTGCCTCAAAAGATAGCAACTTGTCTGAGGAAAAGGTTAAGGTAAATTACTGTTTGTTAGTTATTTTATTTTATGCTGCAGTTTGGTGTTTAATTAAGCTATTATATACATTATATTGCACTCTTGGTATTTTTACTTGTTATATTAGCATCACATCTTGTTATATTAGCATCACACAAGCATTCAATATTTCCCATATTAAATCTCCAATTAGCGCATGCGTAGCATCGGAAATCAATGAGAAATGTATTGTAGTTTTGTTGAATAAAAATATCAAGAGTGCAATAAAACATTACGTTCGTACGTAATATTTTACTCTCGCTCATATTTATACCCGCCTTAGGCTCATGATAATATTTTTCAGGCTTGTAAAATAGTTTCTAAATTTTGTGTGCTCGTAAAATAGTTTCCAATATTTTGTGTGGTCGTAAAATAGTTCTTAATATTTTGCGTGCTCGTAAAATAGTTTCCAATATTTTGTGTGCTCGTAAAATAGTTTCTAATATTTTGCGTGCTCGTAAAATGGTTTCCAATATTTTGCGTGCTCGTAAAATAGTTTCCAATATTTTGTGAGCTCGTAAAATAATTTCTAATATTTTCTTTATGATTATTTTTTTTGTTATTTTGCTACTGTTAATGTTGTTATTAAGGCACTGTGTCACTATATAGTCTGCGCTGTTACTAATAATATTTGTTATGTACCTGGTTTTCCGCATACTCTCCGTGCACCACCTCCAATAAGTTAGCGTGGAGTTTTTGCTAGAGCCTGTGTATCTCGATTGGGACCCTATCACACTCACGCGCAGTATTTCACAATCTATCACAACTTCCTCAAACTATAAAATAGTACGGCGGGCTGCTTGTGTACTGACACAGTGCCTTTAATGCTGATTTCGTTGCCAATATTATTGTTATTATTATTATTGTTGTTATTATTATTATTGTTATTATTATTATTATTAATATTGTTGTTGTTGTTGTTATTATTGCTATTATTATTATTATTGTTATTATTATTATTATTGTTGTTGTTATTATTGCTATTATTGTTATTATTGTTGTTATTTTTATTTCATTATTGTTATTTATATTTGTTGTTATTATTATTATTTATTGCTGTTGTTTTTTTTTTTTATTATTATTTGTTATCATTATTATTATTTTATTATTATTATTTATTGTTATTATTATTATTTTATTATTATTGTTATTCTATTATTATTTATTATTTTATTATTATTATCATTATTTTATTATTATTATTTCAGGGCGTATTTCAGGTTTTTTGCCAAGGGGGAGCAAATGGACCTGGCCAAGACTGTAAGAGGGGGAAGAACTTTTCTTACCAAAATATTGAGTATAAGGACTAATAATTAGAGTTAGCATAGCAAAACCTAATCTGCATGCAAAACTTCTATTTTGTGTCTAATGTAGTCCCAATCTTAACATGTATGTACTAGTGGTGTGCTCGAATAGCGCAATGGTGGCGAGCGAGCTAGCTGCAAATTGCTGGTAGAGGCTTATTACCCTATGCTGAGCAATTTGCTGCTAGCTCGCTCGCCACCATTGCGTTATTCGAGCGCACCACTAGTACATACATGATTAAGCAAATTTGAGTTATTCCCTTCTCTCACATTAGTAGCTATTAATTCTCAAGCTAGATTTTTGATAACTGAAATAAATCCAAATATGTTGTATTTGGTTACCAAATATATTTTCTCAGAAATCTAAGGGGGGGGGGGGGGGCAAACTGGATCTGCCCCCCCCCTGAAATAAACCCTGATTATTATTATTTTATTATTATTATTATTATTATTATTGTTGTTGTTGTTGTTGTTGTTGTTGTTGTTGTTATTACATTACTATTGATTGCATGATTTCTGCACAGCAAGGTAAAGTGATATTGTACCTGTGATCATCTGTGATTCAGTGAATATATGCGCCTAGGTGCTTACCGACAAGTGGGTGCTTGGGTGGTGGACTACAGTACTTGTTTATTTCCGGTGTTCCCATTTTACTTCACAATAATATTAATATTATAGTTTTTACATGCGCTGGATGACATCATACAGAGACTTATCTGGCTGTTCATTTCAAGCAGGGGCCATATTATATACTTTTTTGCTGGGGCAAGTTATGTAAACACTAAACAGTACAATATTAATTAACCAAAGGCTGGATTATCCCGAATTTTTTTTTTTTTTCATGAGCGAAAATTGAGTGGGCTGGTCAATTTTTTTTCCAAGGGATATCCTGACATTTGTTGATGCCTCCTTGATTCTTCTTTATTCTCCCCTCTCACCCCCTTTCCTGTTTTGATTTACTTTTGTTAGTCAACTGTTCTAACTGATCTGGTCATATGTAGTTCAGGTGCAATTGTATTTTGTTACAATTCACAGTTGGTGGTTTGTATAATTTGCTCAGATGAAGTTCCTAGCCCATTATTCACTTTGTGTGGCTTTTAGATACAGAAAAGTTTTGCTATTGTTCCAAATCATTCATCAGTTCATTCAAAAGTTACTCCCTATGCTGAACAGTCTTAATTTTGAGCTCCAAAAATTTTTGAGTACACCTACTAAGTCTGGTTGAAACAAATTGTACTAGTCATTTCTAAATGTTGTCCATGTTCACAAAGGAACCATATATGTGACCGTCTACAAGAAAATCGGGCACAACGCGGGCGCTATAAAAAAAATTTTATTTTGCATTTACACATTCATCGGCGTCCATATATTGAGCTTTCCGAGTTTTAAAGGCTGGCCGGTGAGGAAAATCGAGCACTGTGCGGCATTTGTAAACGTCGGGAAAAGATTGATTTAATTCTTAAAAATGTATTATATAAGCCAGCAGAAGTGAACGGTGAGGGTGCAACGGTTGAAGCAGTTAATATATGTCTAATATGTGACCAGAGGTAAATGGTTACTGTATTTTAATATATGTCACCAGAGCATTTGGGGGAGGGGGGAATCTTATTCGCTTTTTGAATTTGTTGGTTTTTCTTGTTATTGTTTAAAAAAACTAAGGCATTAGATTAACCAAGGAATTATTTGTAACATGTCAAAAAAATACAATGTTCACCGAGTATTTTATATTTATCTAAGAGAAGAGTATACTCTTATGACCCCCCCCCCCCCCCCCCCCCCCCCCCCCACTCCCATAATAGCTGACAAGTGAGACATTTCCGAAATGGTGCTTTTAGCTGTGCCATTATGCATTGTTCTATTGGTTACTTTAGAGATGGATCCTTAAGAAGAGTCACAAGATTCGACATTCGAAGCGATCACAGTCTATTCGTATGCCTACAGTCAAGAAAGTTACACAGCAAACCAGATGGCAGATGTTTCTGAAGCAATTTGGTGCCACTTCAGGTATTGGCAATAGAAGTGGTGATATGTTCTATAGTTTATACCAATTGCATTGCTTTAGTCCTGTTTATTATTCCAATAATTGTTCTGCACAGTTTAATAATTTGTCATAAGATGTCGGTTTGATATGTTTGACTCAATCTGTAATGAAATTACATTTCGTCTGAATTATTACTGTAGCAGGGAAAGAAGCCATGAAGACTGGACCTGCTGCTTTCAGTGCGGCCGCAAGTGACTCCTATAAAAATATGAGAGATGAAGATAAGAAACAACTTGAAGACAGTATGGTTAAGGAAAGGGAGGAGACCATGACTATAAGAGACATCAAGAAGGAGGGCTCGAAGTTATTTCGAAAGATTGAGTTGCATGTACGTACACATTTTACAATTTTGCTGGCTTGTTGGCTATACCTTGGTGTAAAAAGTCACAATTCATGAATATCATTATAATGTTACTATGAAAAATGGTAGCATATAGATATCAATGGTAGCACTGGTAGCATAGGTAGCACTGGTAGCATAGGTAACACTGGTAGCATAGGTAATACTGGTAGCATAGGTAGCACTGGTAGCATAGGTAGTATTGGTAGCATAGGTAGCACAGGTAGCACAGGTAGCATAGGTAGCATAGGTAGCACTGGTAGCATAGGTAGCACTGGTAGCACAGGTAGCATAGGTAGCATAGGTAGCACTGGTAGCATAGGTAGCACTGGTAGCACTGGTAGCACAGGTAGCACTGGTAGCATAGGTAGCACTGGTAGCACTGGTAGCATAGGTAGCACTGGTAGCATAGGTAGCACTGGTAGCATAGGTAGCACTGGTAGCACAGGTAGCACAGGTAGCACAGGTAGCACTGGTAGCACTGGTAGCACTGGTAGCATAGGTAGCATAGATAGCACTGGTAGCACTGGTAGCATAGGTAGCACTGGTAGCATATATAGCACTGGTAGCATAGGTAGCATAGGTAGCACTGGTAGCATAGGTAGCACTGGTAGCACTGGTAGCACTGGTAGCACTGGTAGCATAGGTAGCACTGGTAGCACTGGTAGCCTAGGTAGCACTAGTAGCATAGGTAGCACTGGTAGCACTGGTAGCATAGGTAGCACTGGTAGCACTGGTAGCATAGGTAGCACTGGTAGCATAGGTAGCACTGGTAGCATAGGTAGCACTGGTAGCACAGGTAGCACTGGTAGCATAGGTAGCACTGTTAGCACTGGTAGCATAGGCAGACTGGTAGCACGGGTAGCATAGGTGAGCACTGGTAGCATAGTAAGCACTGTACATAGGTATCACTGGTACATAGGTAGCCACTGGTACATAGGTAGCACTGGTAGCATAGGTAGCTCTGTAGCATAGGTAGCACTGGTAGCATAGGTAGCACTGGTAGCACAGGTAGCACTGGTAGCATAGGTAGCACTGGTAGCACTGGTAGCATAGGCAGTACTGGTAGCACTGGTAGCATAGGTAGCACTGGTAGCATAGGTAGCACTGGTAGCACTGGTAGCACTGGTAGCACTGGTAGCACTGGTAGCATAGGTAGCACTGGTAGCACAGGTAGCACAGGTAGCACTGGTAGCAGCATAGGTAGCACAGGTAGCACAGGTAGCATAGGTAGCACTGGTAGCACTGTAGCATGGGTAGAACTGCTAGCATAGGTAGCACTGGTAGCACTGGTAGCATAGGTAGCATCGGTAGCACTGGTAGCACTGGTAGCATAGGTAGCATAGGTAGCATAGGTAGCACTGGTAGCATAGGTAGCACTGGTAGCATAGGTAGCACTGGTAGCACTAGTAGCACTGGTAGCATAGGCAGTACTGGTAGCACTGGTAGCATAGGTAGCACTGGTAGCATAGGTAGCACTGGTAGCACTGGTAGCACTGGTAGCATAGGTAGCACTGGTAGCACTGGTAGCATAGGTAGCACTGGTAGCATAGGTAGCACTGGTAGCATAGGTAGCACTGGTAGCATAGGTAGCACTGGTAGTATAGGTAGCACTGGTAGCACAGGTAGCACAGGTAGCACTGGTAGCATAGGTAGCACTGGTAGCATAGGTAGCACTGGTAGCATAGGTAGCACTGGTAGCACTGGTAGCATAGGTAGCACTGGTAGCATAGGTAGCACTGGTAGCACTGGTAGCCTAGGTAGCACTGACTGGTAGCACTGGTAGCACTGGTAGCATATGTAGCACTGGTAGCACAGGTAGCACTGGTAGCACAGGTAGCATAGGTAGCACTGGTAGCACTGTAGCATGGGTAGAACTGGTAGCATAGGTAGCACTGGTAGCACTGGTAGCACTGGTAGCACTGGTAGCATAGGTAGCACTGGTAGCACAGGTAGCATAGGTAGTACTGGTAGCACAGGTAGCACAGGTAGCACAGGTAGCACTGGTAGCATAGGCAGTACTGGTAGCATAGGTAGCACTGGTAGCATAGGTAGCACAGGTACACTGGTAGCATTAGGCAGTACTGGTAGCATATAGTGTAGCACTATGCTATGAACTTTTCAATCCATATAATGTGAATATTGTGATGCATACATTTTATTTCACTATTAATTATGCAATTCATGTTCTTTCTAATCCTATCTAGGCCTTCATACAGGATTCCTTCCTAGGACAGTGTCAGTTTGAAAGATCTTTCAGCTATATGAAGCTTATTAAAACCCGCATATAACACTGACCAAAACCTTGGTCGGCTCATGAGAATTGCTATTGAGGGTCCTGATCTTTCAGCTGTAAACTTTCAAGTTCTAGAGATTAAAACAAATACATAAAGAAAAGAAGAACTGAGCTTTGTTTTTTTGTTTTATAATAAAATAATTTAGCTCTGAGTCACAACTTATAATTATAATTAAAATTTCAGATTTCTTTGGAGGGAGAGGGGATTTCAGCCCCCCTCCTGTATGGCCCCAACTATATGTTCCCTGTAAATTCAGACAATGCAAAAACCAGCAACAGCTAAAACAACATATTATTAGGTAAGAAGGGCTGGAAAAAAGTTTCCGTGCTGCTGTAATGCTCTTGTTTCTGTGTAAACCCTTTACCTTACGCATGCGTGAACGGATTGTGAACAGGGGACTAAGGGTAATGTCAACCACACTCTCTCCCCTTCTCAGTTCAGTTTTTCCCACGTGTTCAATAAAAGTTCACCCGGTGACTTCAGAATCCCGGGATTTCTCCGATGATGGCGCGACTTAAAGGTAGGTGGCCTGAGCTGACTAGCCTGCTCTGCTCTACCCCCGTTGCGCTACCTGTAGGTATTGGCTGCAGAACATTTGGTGACGTTGGTGTGATCCGCTGTCGTGTGATCGTCTGTGGTCCTGATCAACTTTGTCATTCCGCCTCGTCATCAGTGTTGGAGACTACTGGTCACCATCTTTCCTTGCTGTGGTAGTGTGTTACAGCTTCTGTTGACCGGTGAGTGGAGGTTTTCTGTATTTCGTGGGCTACTCCCATTATGAGATAGTGTGTGGTTAGGTGAAGTTCCTGTTCTCACATATGGTTCTGGCCAGGCTAGGGGTGGCAAATTTAATTTTTTTTTTCTTTCGGATTTTGGGAACCATTCTTGTGTAGACACTGCTATAAGGATTGAGGCACCTTCTGTGTTTCAGTTTCAGGAGTGATAAAAGCTGCTTCAAAGTGTGTGTGTATGTGTGGGAGGGAGGGGGGTACTAACTTAGTCTAGCAGAGCCAGACCCACGTAGCAGCAAAGCGTGCCGAGGGTCTGGGGACATGGCCATACCAAATTTGTTCTGGAGGAATGTGGAAGTGGCGAGTGCCCCACCTCCTTTATACCTGAATTTCTACTGCAGATTAGCCATGATTGCTAAACCTGGCATTGGAAAGGTTGGCGTGACACACGCAGGAATTTCTATGTCCCCCAGACCCATTCCCAGCGTAGCGATTCGGTAAAGGGTCTGGCTACAGCGGACTAGCACTAACTATCACAAGCCAATTTACTCTCATGAAAAGCACTTATGTTTCATGAAACAATATAACATTAATATTACCCAAGCTAAATACAAGCTTACCAATGCAATTTAATATTTATATCTGCATATTATGTGCCCCCCAAGCTAAAACTCTGGGGGGGGGGGGGGCGGTGACCCCTTTCACCCCCTCCCACTTCTATCATCCCTGCAGTTTAAAATGGTTGTTAGTAACTCACAAGTGCTGAACTATCTTGTATGTTGGGGTTATTGAAAGTTGGAACAAGTGGACAAACCTTCCTTCTAGCAATTGTGAAACAGTATTCCTGTTTTGTATTACTGGGTTTGTAGCTCATAAGTTCTGGGACGTCTTGTATGTTACAGCATGTAGAACAACCAGTGGGACACACATGAATCAGCAAGAGAGAGTGTTGTCCATTAATGGGGGCTTCGCCACCACCCCCCTTGTTGCTCGAGGAGGGGGGGGGGGGGGGCTATGCTCCCGTATCTCCCAGATGCTGTCACAAAAGCATGTTTCGGCTATTTTAGGTTCATTTGACAAAATGACTATAGTACACACCTATATAAGTGGGTGGGGCCTCCCAGGATTACCCATGGACAGTTGACGGCAAAGCTGGACAGCCAGGGTTTCATACAGGATTTTTTGTTGGAGGGGGATAATTAGAAACTTTTACACATATAAGCATCACTCTCGTACTTTCAGTAGGGACTGCAAGTGTTGAGAGAATAGGCAAATATCATACTTGACCCTCAAAAACAAAATTGTTGATGGAGTGGCAGTGGGGTAGGGGAATCTAGTTTTGGTGTGTGGGAGGGAGGAGGGATACTTTCTCTGGAGGGGGAAAACTTTTGCTGGGGAGGGAAAATTCCACGGCGTCCCCCCCTCTGTATGAAACCCTGACAGCTATGGCAAGAGGGACGGGTGGACATCCTGTGGAATATTCCAAGGGATCATGGGATGGGAGGACAGTGAAACGCACATTCATCTGTAAGAGGGACAGGTGGACATCCTGTGGATTGTCTCATTGTCACATGGGATCGTGGGATAGGATAGACATTTTACAACATTTCTGAACAGCACCCTAACCTGAAGGCTTTATCTCATTTTTGTGTATATCCAGGTTCCTATCTGGGATTCCTGAAGATGTGGCTGTGCAAGTCAAGGCCTTGGAACCAAAATCCATTTATGTAGCAGTTCGTGTTGTGCACCAATTCATGAGCTCTTGGTTCGTTTCTGGTGGAGGGTCTCCCAGAACTACTCTTAGAAAGATGACATCTCATCGTCCAACTATTGGAGGCATGACCAGACACAAGGTCGACAAGGAGGTGAGTCTTCTAAATCCTCTGTACATGGTTGGGATCAAGTTGGTAGTAGCTTTGGTGGGTCTGGCAATGGCTCCGGTGGGTATAGTAGTTCGGGAATGGTTCTAGTAATAACTCAAGTAATAGTTCTGGTAATACTAAGGCTCTTATGAAGCGGTGTAGTTGTTAAACAGCTGCATGCAGACTTGCTCTAGATCACTGTGTCAAACAAAGATTTATGGTTATTATCCCTCAGCGTGCATGCTTAAGAGGGTTATAGTAATTGTTTTGTGCGTTCTGTCATATTCTGATTTTGGAGATTACTGACAATTAACCCTTGTATTTGGTATGAACTTACTCAGAAGGCCAATTTAAGACCTATTATTGTGCTCTTTTTTTTATTTCAGGCTGGTTATTTTTAGAAAACACAGAGCTGTCAGCTCTGTCTAGGTACTAGCTTTTGTGAGTAATGCCCCTATTGTTACATCGTAATCACGTGAACAGATAATTTCATTCTGCTTGTAGTAGTCTTGCTTTGTGCTGGGAAATTTAACCAAGTGCTGAAGAGAAGTTTTGCGTGGAAAATGTATACCAGTGAGTGACTCTGGCCTGTTTAGCTTCTTCTTTTATGAAGTCAGCGCTTACATCTACCACTCCAACTATATTGATACCTGATTATAATAGCCAATATATTATTCTTTTGATTTGAGATGATTTTGTAATTTCTAGCTAGTGTATAGTAGCGGTGAGGGTTTGCTCCTTTGGTGCTTCCATTGGTGTGGTGACCCTAACCACGTATTAACTAATGGCCCATATAAGAGTAATCATGTAGTGCAATAGCACGATGGTGATGACTCAGATTTATTAGTAGACTCTGGAGCTGAGGCAACTGTTGTGCGTCATATGGTAGTACCTATATTGTTTGCTGAATTTGGTTGTAAATATGAATTCACTGAGTGTCCTGTTGCATGTGTGGAAATAAAGACTGGTCCCATTGAAGCACTTGATACTGAATCGGTCCAGAAGTTTTTGGGCATGGTCTCCCTCAAACTTTCCTTACAGATCAGGGATCAGTTTTATGTCTGGTGTCTTCAAGAAACATGTGAACTTTAGCTATATCTCAAGTACGTACATCACCTTATCATGCCCAGAGTGACGGTGCCCTCGAAAGGTGGCATGTATGTCTGGGATTGTTTCCTCAAATATTTTCTGTTGGCGTACAGAGACACCCCACATGTTATGACACGCTACAGTCTCTCGACTTACTGTATGCAGGGAAGGTTCATGGGCCCCTGAAGTTATTGCGGTACTCCTGGTTCCAGGAGGAGTGGCCTAGTGTAAATCTATCAGATTGGCTTGTTGATGCTAAGGCAAAGTTGGCTGAAATGGCTCTTATTGTAGCAGATAGGGAGGCTAAAGCAGAGGAGCTGCAGATCTTTAGACAGTTTCAATTCAATTTCAGGTACTTCGGCTTTGTGAGCCTTCAAAGTGAATGAATAAGCAAGAACACACAACACAGGGCTTAAATACCAAAGAACTATATTGAGGTGTGGGATGAAGTGCATACAAGTAATTAACACATATACAACCCACTCAACAGGACCTTTTCTGAGTGTCCTATGAGGCCGAGGAGGACACTCGGAAAAGGATTGCAATTTTGCCTGTGTCACTACGGCCTTAGTGCCACAGGCAAAATTGCATCATATTCACTTTAATTGATTCTTTTCATGCATTGTGTAACCATTTAGCTAGTTATTCACATGCTTTAGGTGTAAACATTATCAATAACTTGCTCTACTTATACCAGCTCTCAGCTATCATTCTTTTTAGTTTCACTACTTTGAAGGGCAAACTGAGCCCGAAATATTATAGAATATTATTACAGTAGTCAAATATTGGTCAACTGGAAAGTAGCTGGTGCGTTTTGCCATTTGAGTACTTTAATTAACCAATCAAATTTCTCTCAATGTCCGGTAGGAAAGCGTTATCCATATTCTTCCAAAATGCTGAGGGACTCTCTATAAGCTTCATACGTTCTATTCTGAGGGTTTGAAGTCTGTAGGCGATGTGGTGTAACACTACCACATCAGACGTTCTCACTCTACGCACACACATACATTCATAACAACCAACCTGCTGAGCTCTATTTGGAACTTTCAATGTTAAACTTACCATTCAATCATCACGTATGCGCACACTCACTTATATTGTACAGTCTTGTCATCATTTAGTCAGTTCTGTTACACGTGCAGTATTTGCAAGCAGTAGCATTAAAATTCTGCAACCTTGTTGAATCTGGCCACAGAACTCTGGTGGCAGCGCTATCTGAGTGCGTCGTAATACCACATCTAGTGACATCAGTGGTTTCCTTCCCTTTCGTTCTTCATCCGGTGCTGTGACACGCCCACGCCAGACGGGTTTTTCTTAGATTGCTTGAATTGCGATCGTCTCCATCGAAAGGCGTACCTATTTGAATCAATTGTGATTTCCTCAGGGGCGTACTGTACCTATTTGAATTGATTTCCTCAGTGGAAGGGACTTGCATCGAATTCTCTCTTACCCCAACTCTCCATTTTCTGACAACATCTTGCAGCCAGCATCTCTACAAGCGGAGGCCATTCTGGGGGACACTGGATTGTCTCTTAACTCCTAAAAGTTGAGTGCATCAGTGATTTGTATGTGAGTGTATGTGTCTGTGTTGTGCAGTATTAGGTTCTAATATCATAGTGCAGAGACATTGTTGTAAATTAACAATTGCTGTAGCACATACTTTGTTGTGTGTAACTTTAATTTCTAATTATTATTATTATTTATTTTTTATTGTTATTTTTTTTTTGCTGTCTATTTACCAATTTCATTCATTAAGTCATGGCCTCTCTCTAACAACACCTCAGACAACCCCCCAATCTCTTCTAGAGCTCGCTCTAGAAGTGCGAGTACTGTTACCACCAACTCTGATCTCACTACTGATTACTCTCACATCTCTAATGGATGCCACCCATATGTCTAGCTCTTCTAATGATACTGTTATAGATAGGTTAAATCCAGACACCTATAGTTTATCTCCCCAACAACCCCAAACTTCCCAAGCTAACCCTCAATTATCTCAAGCTCGTCTAACCCCCCCATCCTCATCCCATCAGCAATTCTCTTTCCGACCACAGTTTCAATTTTCTCAACCCTCTCAACAACTTTTCCCTACTTGCTGTAATTCTCATTCTCAACCAGGTGGTATTGCTGAACCAACACCTAATGTGACTCCTATATCCATGATGATAACCTATTTTAGCGCTTTATGTATACTTTTGTTCAAATGACTCTTAACAATCAGTCTGATCGTGAAGAGCGATTACTAGACAAACTTGATAATATTGCCAGGAACTTATTTTATCATCCTTGGGTTATTTCAAGTTGTCTATATCCCCGGAAAAACCAACTCTATGCCAGATGCTCTGTCCTGTCAGGGTTGGAATGACCCTCAAGATCACCAAGACAGAGGAAGTCAGGATAATGTAGACAGTGTAGCACAAGACCACTTCTCTAATTTCAAAGGGAGGGTAGATGTGGTGTAACACTACCACATTATCAGGCGTTCTCACTCTATGCACACACATACATTCATAGCAACCAACCTGCTGAGCTCTATTTGGAACTTTCAATGTTAAACTTACCATTCAATCATCACGCATGCGCACACTCACTTATATTGTACAGTCTTGTCATCATTTAGTCAGTTCTGTTACACGTGCAGTATTTGCAAGCAGTAGCATTTAAATTCTGCAACCTTGTTGAATCTGGCCACAGAACTCTGGTGGCAGCGCCATCTGAGTGCGTCGTAATACCACAGGCAACAAAAAATTTAGGCACTCGGCATCCTGAAATTCTCGGTCAAAAAAAATTCTTGCTCTCAGTTTTCAGACAATTAATAAAATACATAACCTGCCCGTATGGGATCAATATTTTTTAAAAGGAAGTATGATGCCTACTTACGTATAAAAAATAAATAATGGTTTAATCTAAAATAGTTGTTGTTTTTAATTCGGAGAACGCGGACCTGTTCTCGCCTGCATGTGTGCGGTTATGGCGTCGAAAGGGTGAAATCCTCGTGAGGATCAACAACCATTGAGGATTTCAGAGCTCAGTAATTCATACACAATCTCACCGATCCATTCGGCTTAGATACTGACACAATTGGATCAGTCCAACTAGTTGAGTGACTAACTATACCAGAGTCTAGTAGATTCAACACTGACTCAATAAGTTGCAACTTTGTGAATGCCCTTGATAGAACAGGTTCTAAATGATTTATTGTCACATCACATGAGCAAATAATTTCTTTTTCTGCCCACAGTAGTTTTGCTATATGCCGAAAAGTGAACGAATGCTTGAATTTAGGTGTTGAAACTATATACCTGTGAGTCTCCTGCACGTTTAGCTATTTCTTTGAAACAGCAATTAGCTACATGTACCATTTTCATTGCTTGAGCTGTATAGATACCAGATTAGGAATAACCGAATTCATTATTTTTTCGGTCCGAGAATTGGTTTTGCTATAGTATAACTACTGATGTATAGTAGCACTGAGGGTTCGCACCTTTGGTGTTCATTGTGCTGAGTTTTCTCGTGTATATATTGATGACATTATGTTTAGTTGTGACTTACAATTACAAATGCGGTCATCTCAAACAGGTTCTAAGTAGACTACTTGTAAAGCAGCCCCAGATTTTGTAATTATTTCCAAATGTTTTGATGTTTTAAGACTTCTGACTCTATTCTCACTCTCCTACTCTTTGTGATAACTTTGTACTGCAGACAGATGCCTCTTCAGTGGGTCTTGGTGCAGTCCTTAATGTTGTTCAAGAAGAGGAGGAGCTTCCGGTTGTGTTCTGGACAAGCTGCCTGAAGGAATGTGAATGGAAGTATTCAGTGTCTGAACTGAAGTCCCTGTCAATGGAATCCTACACTTGTTCTGTATATTCGTCCGTCACACTTTGTCTGTGTCTTTCAACAACTCTCGTTTGGCACGCTGGGCAATGAAGTTACAGCCCTATGCTTTCACTGTGAAGTATTGCCCGGGTTCTCACAACAAGAATGCTGACTCTTTGTCTAGGCTGGTTGACTCCAAGATGGAGGCCATAATGTACAAGACGTTCATCTATTTCTGGAACAGATCGTGTCCAGCCAATGATGCAGCTGTTCAGTGCTCACTCCAGCTATCCACTTCCCAAGAGTGCCCTGGAATTTATCGGTTAGATTCAGCACCATTATAAACATCAAGAACTGGCTTTACAGATAGGAGGGGGATCTGTTGTGGACATTTAAATCCATGTCATTGAGATGCATACACTTTACCTCACTATTATGTAATTCACACTCTATTTGTTTCTTTCTAATCCTATCCATACATTGAGCTATATGTTTCTAGTTGTGTACATCTTGCCCCAGTTCATTTACATGTAAACCCTTTACCTCATGCTTGCGTGAAGGGATTGTGAACTGTCTGTGTCATAGTCAACCACTCCCCTCTCAGTTCAGATTTCCCATGTGTTCAATAAATTCAACCGGACATGAGAGTGTGTGGGATTTCTCTGATGCCAGCGACTTTGGGAGGATAGTGGCCAGAGCTGAGACACTTGCACTATCTTACTCCCGTTCTGTTCCTACCTGTGGGTCGAGGCTGCAGAACACACTGGAAGTAGAGGTTGAAATTTACCAATTTAAGTTTCTTAAGACAATATACAACCCCTGTAATGAATTTACTGATGACATTTGTTTAGAACGAACAACAATGCTGGTACAGTATTTTTCTGTAGAATAAAAGTTATTATGCACAATCTCATGTGGAAGCGTAATTCAGTTGGTTAACATTATTGGTGTAGGGTACTCTGGACTAGTTCCGCAAACACAGATGGAGAGAGGAAAAAAACCCAACTATTTCAGAACCTCCCGTTCCCATTCCTCTCTTTCAATCTTTCTCTTCCCATCCTCCCTACCTTGTTGTCACCCTGACCCATGTAGCATGTTTACTGACTATCCTCAATAGAGCTTGTATAACACCAATTATCACTGTCTGCTCAATACATAATTTCAGGCTTGAGTGAACAATCACACACAGTCAACTACAAACCCTTTTTTTTTTTTTCCAAGATTTGTATGTGAGTGTCAGAAAATTTTGCAAACAGTAGCTAAGCCTCTTGAGAAATTATACAGACATTCGTCAAGTTCATGTATCTTCAAGGACCACTATTCTTGTTGTGTGCATTAGCTGCACTTATGTTTGATGGGACAAATAGCATAGAGCTGGACAAAATTCACTTGGACTACATTCAATCAGTTATTGCCCAGTTTATGGCAAGTAAAGGTAAGAGCAGCTTAAAATATATTAGATCCTACAGGCCATTTGATAATTTCAGAATGTATGTGCATTTTAGTAGTAAGAGCATTCACCAACTATTTGAGTTGTAACCTTATAATAAAAATAATAGTATTTAGAATTTGAGACCACAATAGCTTTTTTTTTTTTTGTTCATGAAATTGTGATTAACAACAGCAGAATTGTGCCACTGCATTTTTTTTTTTTTTTTACTAACTACTACCATTAAAAAATATTTGTTTTATGTTCAACAAATATGTCATTACCAAATCCTACCACTCATTATTTGTGAACCTTGCAGGGTGTTTTTTTAATGGAGTTGTATATCCACCACACTTAACTCCATCTCAACTGATTCAATCTACAATAGAAAAACAATTCTTTCTTCCACCAATTGTGCTTTGGAACCCAATCATAAATTGCAATGTTATTGTTGCATGTTCTGTATGTAATGAGCTAATGTACCACTCTTCCTGGAATGATGGCAGTTTAAAATATAATGCTCCTCGTCTCCTTCACGATTTAAAAAGTCATGTACTCCTAGTCAGTGCTGTATATCATTGCAAAAATGGCCATAAGATTCTTTCACACGATGAAAGAGTTTTAAACAAAATCAATGAATATTTCATTCCATTTATTTTGCTCCACAAAACTGGCTTTACCAAAGATTTTGTGAACTTTTGTTGCACTTTCTGTCAGAGTGGGATGACTTTTCATGCTCTTGAAAAGACAATTGCACAAATACGTTGGCAATACTACGAAGAGAAAAAACAAATGTATACTGAGTATGCAAATATTTTAGATGTGACAACCTTAAAAATTTTACCATTTACTGAGACATGCACACAATATCTCCCAAGTGATGATGTCATTTGTCAATGCTTTGTGACACCATTTCTAAAAAATGAAAATCTATACAGATCTTACTTACAATCTATGCCAGTGGGTAGCTGTTTGAGTGTTGATCATACGTACAAAATTGCTGCAAATGTAGGATACTTGCGGAGTGATCAGAAGTGGGTTTCTCAGTACGATGGAGTTTTCATAGTATTTAATAGTGATGGAAGAATTGTATCTTGGCAATTTACGAAATCTGGCAGCTTTAATGAAGTAAGACCAATACTAGTGGCTTTGGCTGATCGCAGTAATGCACAAGAAACTGTAGTGAATTCAGTTTTTATAGACAACTGCTGCCAGTGGAGAGGTAAATTACAAGAAGTTTTTGGCACATCCTGTAAAGTAAAGCTAGATATTTTCCATGCCATACAAAGAGTAGTAAAAAAAATTCCAAAAAAACATTCTTTTCATTCACAGTGTGCATTTGACTTAGGGCAGGTTTTTCGAAGTGAAGGAGATCACGGTATTAAGAGGACAAAACCTACTCCCTGTTCTTCAAAAATGCTGGCGAATTTAGATTTATTTATACATCGATGGACAAATATTTCTCATGATAGTATTCCTGTCCTTAACATAGCTGCTCTCCATGAAATAGAAAAACTCAAAATACATATAAAAAAAGATTGCCTCAGTGATATTTCTGTTGGTTGTGGTACTAACCGAAATGAAGCATTTCATAGATATATAAGAACTTTTTTTCACCGTAGTAGAGTTGGAATTCTTGTAGCATATGCTCTAATGATGGTGATTATCTACCAATTTAACAGCATGGATGGAACTCCTAGAAAAAAATTAGTCCAGCCTATTATATCACGCAGCTTAAAACCACCATATGAGCCAATGGGAGTTGTCAATTCCTCTGTTAGTAAAGATTATTCATGGCATCAGGAAAGTAGTGCCAGTGAAGAACAAATTGATCACAATTCAATAATTCAAATAATTCAGCAATCAGTGCAGCAGCACAAGTTGATGACACTAATGGGCAGTCATTCTTGTACAGCAATTGAGTTATGGAAATTCATTCAGTATACTAAGTTTTTTCCAATCACCTCAACATTAAGTGAGAAAGAAAAAAACAAGCATGACCAAAGATTACAGGAAGTATTGTATTCTTGGAAATTTTCTAAAATAAATGTTCCAGAAGATGGAAATTGTTTCTTTACATCAGTTGCTTTGGAACTTAATTATTTTTCTAAAGAAACTATAGAACAATTAGGCCTTTCTCAAACTGCACCAATTACTGAGTTAGCTGCAAAATTAAGATCAATCATAGTGGATGAATGGATGGGTCCACGCAAACATGTGTATGAAGAGTTTGTAACAGACATATCTCAGTTTGATTCTTGGGCTAATTCATTTAAACAAAACTGTTTTTTTGATTGTGAGTTGGGTAACACAATGCCACTAGCCATGGCTAATGCTTTGGGTGTGTCATTTGTTGTGTTTACTTCCCATGAGCGCTCATCTCCTTATTATGTGGCATCTATAATTTCATCCACAAAAGTTTTATATCTGGCATATAACTTGCATGGTTGTGGTCATTATGACGCTTGTGTTCCAAGTGAGACTCTTCCCTCTAGTATTCAAATTATCAAATGCAGATGTGGAGTTAACAGAAAAGAAAATGAAAAAGAAAGATTTACTTCCTGCAATATTGGGACCAATGGAAGGCATTCAACCTGCAAATGCTTGGCAGCTAATCAGGCATGCTCTTCTAAATGTAGGTGCAAGCATTGTGAAAATCCAAATGGACAAAGGATTACACTGGGAAAGCGAAAAAGAGCACTACATGATTGGCAAAAAGTCAACATTAGTAAAAAGGATTTCATTTATAATAGAGAGCACCCAGAACAAGGAAGCTGGTCAAAGCTTGAAGACATATTATTTGCTAATACCATTAAATTTCTAAATTCAGAAATGATAGACATTTCTATCCCTACTATTTGCAATGTCTTTAACTCAATTGTCAACTTTGCCAATGGTCCTTACTGCACAATTGAAATACCTGAAGGGGAATTAATACGAAGAAAATCTGGAAAACAATGTGCAGGTAAATTTAAACAATACGAACAAGAAGTCAGTTTGTTTGAGAAAGTCCAGCAACAAATGTAACAACATATCTTCTATTCAGTTAATTAAACAGTTACTTAAAACATTTACATTATGCTATTGTGATTAACATGCTATTATTATCCTAGATATGTGATTGTTCCTTGATATAATTTTAATTATTATGATCATATGATTTTGTCCAGTAATATACACATCTCCCAAGTATTGTTATTTTAGTAAACTAAGTTTTGGGATATATTACTTTTGGAAAGAAAACTAAACCAAAGGTTTTAGAAACCCTGGGGAAAAAAAGTGAACTAAATAGCTAATTTAGAGACAAAAACAACAACAAAAAAAAAAACAACAACCAACAACAGCAAAAAACAAAACAAAAAAAAACAGTAAAGCCAAACTACCAGTTGAGAGCAATTTTTATTTAAGCAATTCTGAAATTAAATTAAAAAAATATTATTAATAAAACAAGACTCACTGTGCAGGCAATAATAAGTCATTTCAATACTATTTCATAACCCTCTTATACTAATAGTATGAGTTTAAAGGTAGTATACACTTCCAGCTTATATCAGTTATTGGTTATTTTTAAGCTATACATGAAGCTTGTTATAAGATTTAGAATAGGATACAGTAGCTTATTTATAAACCAAATATTAACTAGATTCCTTGGAACAGCGCTTATATCATGGATGTTACATAACTTAAAGGCAATAATTATATTTTCATTAATATTTAAATTGTTACTGTCATATGATTATTTTATATCAAGATATGTACCCAAAAATTGATTTAGTTGTTTGAAATATTTAAGTTTAAAGGTTAACTATTATCACAGTCCTTGCCAGCCAACAGCTAGCACAGTTATACAACCTCAGGAGTTTCACTCTGTATGGGAAAACTATAAGACGCTTTTCATCTCTTGGACGACTGTTCAATAGAAAGTTTTCTGATCCATAATCCAGCTTATCACTGAAATTGTTAAAGGTGGATGATGAACAAACATGCTGTTTATCTCCTCCTCCTTCAACATCATTTCTGGAGGAACTTCAGACCAAAATTTTGTCTTTTGTTCTTCTTTTACTACCTTGCCACAGCATTCTTAAATCTGTACAAACAAATAACAATCACAAATAAAACACACTATATTCATATGCAAACAAAAAATATTTACTATTCAATTATTAAGAGTATTACTTGCATGTAATAAACATGTCACATGTAAAAGTATATAAAATACCTATAATCAAAAATTTATAACCCAAACCACAGGTGATGCATGCAAATTAGGCAATTAAACACGAACAGTTTTCAATGTGCATAAATTAGACGCACACACACACATGATGTGTATAAATCTAACAAGCGAACACACACATTATTTTGAACACTTACACATATACATGATGCACATAAAAGCAACTTTTATGTATATATATTATTTATGCTCTACGAACATGCTGTACTTACTCTGTGAGAATTCACAACTTTTTTTAGCCTTGGCTTGAGTTAGTCATCTGAAATCCACCCCCCCCCCCCCCCCCAGAAAAAGAAAAGTAGAGGGTATTTTGACCACACCCTATGTTCATAGTTATGGCTTTATGGGTGTAAGGGCCAGAAGAGTAGCCGGCAAAGTACCACAACAGCTTTGGGGGAACCACAGGTAGACATAAGAAGCTATAACTATTTCACATCATAGTGTATTCTAAATATTCAACCAGACTACATACACATTGACTTGTGTTTATTTTTTGTGATGCAGTACATGTGGTAGAACACATGTACAGTGGAGTACATGTGGTAGTGTTTAAGTGCATTTGATAATAATTTCAAATCCTGTTCTGTTCTCTTATCTCTGTGTTTATGCATGCAAGAATCTTGAAAACCCACTCAAGCTATACAGTTGGCGCAGAAGCTAGCACTCAAATATTCTAGTGACATAAAGTAATCTTTAAAATTCATTCAGTATGTGATTTATTTATTTTTAAATACAATTTGTGATGATGGAAGCATTGTAATATAAATACTAATGTAAAACAATTACATTTAACAAAAACAAGAAAATTTTGGATTTTGTAAACAAAAACAACAAAAGAGACACATCTAAAAAAATCCGAGCCATTATTACTAGCTAAAATAAATTAATAAATAGCTAAATAGCTACTCCTGAACACCAGATTACCTTGACATTAGCTGTTGTAGAAGCTTCTACCTCCCAGTCATGTTCCCAAATTCTAAAGTTGTCGACACCAGAGACTTTGAATTGGGCAGAGCTGAGCTCCAGATCTGAGCTCTGTACTGTACTTCGGTTTAGACTAGAATATTTGCTCCCTCCGCTACTCATCAACTGCCGCCTCACTCGATCAGTAATTAGGACCCTCACTTGTGCTCCAGCTAGTCCATAGACTTCTAATTGCCATCAAGCTTAAACTAGAAAATGGCCCACACTTTTAATCCCTCTGAAACACCTTGTGCATATATAAGTCGTCACCACATAAATTGATTAAAAGTTGTTTGTAAGGGGTGGGCGGAGTTCAATAAATAAACAAACAAATAAATAAATAAATAAATATAAATAAATAAATAAATAAGTAGAAAAATAAATAAATGAAAGCATAAATAAATTAATAATAAATAAAAACAAATGTCAAATCAATCAATCTAATTAGTACTAATGATGGTGCTACTAAAAATTAATCATATACGGGAGTAGCTAGTTTTTTATAGCTACCTTACAATTTTTTTTTCTATTTAAAAAAAATCTTATTGGCTATAATATTTAAACTTAGAGTACACTTCAGCTCAAATCTTGTTGTTGTTTTTTGTGTGTGTTTTTTTCTTGACAAAGGAGTAGGTCCTACAACACAAGAATATAATAGCTAACTACAAATACTGGTTGTAATCACTGCTTACATTGAGCATTATAATCTGCTGACTTATTATTACTGAGGTACCTGAAGATCTAATCTATGACCATTTTGGTTAAATGGTCTGACTTTAGCTAGTTCTCTACTGTGAGATTGACATGCATTTTACTTATCACAATAATGGCTAAAAAAAGCTTATACTTAGCTTGTCATCATCAATATAATACTCAATTAATAGCTTATAACAATTAAAACCAAGTCAGGTATCACCTACATGATATTTAAGCTTATTGCTTTAGAATAAGCTGCCGCAATACTCTATTTCAAAACATTGGCACATTGTTGACTAACATAATCAAGAAAAAATTTTTACATTTACATGTATATATATATATATAAAGATATATTAACATAAAACTAACAATGTCCTTGAAAAATCAAAAATTAAAATTTTAAGTAAAGTTAAAAAAAATTGCTATTTTCTTGAACCGGTCGGCGCGCGCACAAACGAGTTATTTTAATTGTAGCTCGCGGATGCAGCTGATGCTAATGTTTTCTCTCTGAATTGAATAGAAGGAAGCGTTTTTGGCTCGTAGCTATAGTGCCCCACAGCGGTGATAGTCATTATGAATGAAACTGATGAAGATGTAAGAACTGATAGGCGGTTGGATAAACCATAGTGCTTATAGATTATAGTGTGACTTTGTAGATGCAGACTGAGGTTGACTCCAGGGATGAACATTCCACTGACTATTTTTTGACAAGGCAGTCATACTTCTCTCCACAAAGTGAAAACAATCTATCCAGGTCAGTGAGTAGTCACAGTCCTGCCAGTGTCTCAGGGCAACTTCTGCACCAGTGTGGAGAAAGGTTATCTGGTGAGTCTTAAGTCTTTTTTTTTTTTGTATTGAATACATTTTTTTAACAGGATACCATGAAGATGGGAATAGCTTTGGAACTTTGAAAAAAGGAAAATATAAAGTTGCATCAGACTTTCGGTTTGCGTTCATTGCTGAAGTTATATGTGAAGACCCCCACAGCTCAGGCTTTATGGTAGAGGTCACCCCTGACAGATCACCCAATGCTGACCAATGCAGTGAGATCAGTGAAACTGGGGAAACTTGTTCAAGTTCTACAGCCAGGTAAGGATAAATTACATCATGCAGACTTATTTAGAATTCTAGTGAGTACCAAATGTAATGGCTCAATTCATGAGTTAGTGTACAGTTAGCTAAAGGATTTCTAGTGGAGAAGTTTGAGTATATTGTTGATATTAAGCAAATCATTTCCCTTAGGCCTCCAATAGACAATATTATAGGTTTGTTTGAAATTATTACTTTTAGCCACCGTAAATTTAAACATAAACATCCAATGCTTAAACCACAATACCTATTAACTGGCATGCAAACTTACAATGAAGTAAAATGTGTATAGTAGAAATATCAGAAGTAAGTCATATGTATTTATGATCATCCCTTGAAAGCTGCAGTGCCTATATATGTGAGTGGGTCTGGGAAAAGGGACCTTATGGCGCAAAAATTGAAATTGAGATATAGGCTCCGGAAGTAAGTCATCGGAAAAATTATTTCTTTCTCCTATTTTTGTTTTTTGCAGAATTAGTCTTAGTGACCCTTACTCTACGTCTTTGCCAAATTTCAAATGTCAAAACAACTTAAAAGAACCCAAGCGTGCCGTGGAAAGACAAGCTACTTTTTATTCTCTTTCGTTCTCGATTTACAATAAACGGGGGATGGGCGGAGATTCAAAGAAGCAGCTAAAAAAAACCGGCATAGCTTTGAGACTATTGCATGCACTCTACAGCTTACCTCTGGCTGAAAATTTACCGCTACAGCGTATAGAGTAGCCAAGGATTCCGACAAGACAGGCCGTGAGACACTTTGAAAGCTAAAAAGAACTCTACTCAAACTTCGTTAGTCGCCGTTAAAAAGCGGCTGTACGATTTAATTGCGTATGCGGAGTACGCCGTTAAGTATACGGAAACGTTAATTATACCGGAAGTGGAAATTCAATTTATGTTTTCTCGATTTCTAGTTCAATTGCTTTGCTGAATACAGCCCAGTTCAACTGCCAGTTTCTCTGCACGTCGAAGGCTTTACCCTCCAGTATTTTAGCACTAAGTTGAGATAAATTGTATCTTTTTATTAGCATAAACAACTCAATTTTTTTTATTTGCTCCATAAGGTCCCTTTTCCTAGACCCACTCACATATATATATATATAATTGGTGAGCAAAAGTGCATACCTGTCAACCTGCTATATAGATTAAGTGGAACATAAATTGGATCAAAAAGTGTGATTTTATGTAAAAATGCCAGAAAATTCACTCACACACCAATTACGGAAAAGTAAGGGTTAGCAACACCAGACTAACTAAAGTTCGCCGACCCTTTTCTTAGCTATTAACTGCCACAGTGAGGACATATAGCATTGCATGCCAATTGTGACTGCCACGCCAAATTCAGTATTTAGTGAGGAAGACAATCCCATTTAGTGTATTGATTTTTACCTGTCTTTCATATAATATGTTATTACAGATACCAGTAAATTTTAATAAGCAACTCGTTCCACTCTTGAACTCCTTACTCATTGCAATTGCTGACTATTTGCAATGTTAGCTAACATTGAAGTGTCTGCCTGCTACTATTTTATTGTGTGTTTCTAATGCTAATTTGGAGCATTTGTGGGAGGCTTTTAAACTATTGAATACTATATTCATACATGCACAATTGCAGACATTCATTTAGGGCTTGTAATTTTCTCAACATCCGATTCAGCATGAGTTAAAAAAATCAGAATTGTACACTCAATATCAGCATATGATTTGGTGATGCAACCAGCTAGGAGAGGATGGTATTTCGATATTTAGTCGTTTTATTTGGTGTCCCCAGATTTATTCGGTTCAGTATTGACAAAACAGTACCGCCAGAATCACTGACAGAAACATGCAACACTATAAGCAGAATTATTATTATTGTTGTAATTAAACCTCACAATTTAGCCAATAATTAGCTGTTATTGGATAACATTTAGTTAGTTAGTCAATATTAAGAGTCTAATATCGTCCACTCCTACAACCAGCTGTTCATTTTTTATCATGTGTAATCCAGGTGCTACTTCACATCAGAGAGCACGAATAGGAAGACTGACTTCATCAAGGAAATTAGTAGCTCATACAAACGTGCATGCTTACATTGCAGTTTTTCTGATAAAGAACTTTCGGAGTTTATTCAATTCAAAAAGCGACAATCTCAACCCATTCCTATCAAATATGCTGTCTCACATGTAGGCTGTCATGAGGATGGCACTTGGGTTCTGGGTGAAAATGCTTACTTTTCAAAAGCTGGATTACCTCTAACAATTAATGATTCAAAATATGTTTGGATTGGAGATATTTACAGAGGAAGTGGTGTTGCAAATCAATTTAATCAATGTAAAATACTGAAACCTTTCTCTACAGAGTGTTTAAAAAGTATGCTTTGTTTATTGAAGCATACTATGAAGCATAACTTCTTTCCTGCTTTAATGACTATTTCTGGCACAGTTATGGCTTTGCACTACACTGCATTTATTGACACAATGAAGAGCTGTCCTGTAACTCTTGCCTATGGGTCTAGTGGAACGGGCAAAACCACGGCTCTTCATTGTGGTCTATCTTTACTTGGTGCCAATGAAACCCGTTTTTATCGAGAGCCCACACCAGCAATGGTACAGAAGCTTTGTTCCGAGACGAACATCCCTTTAGGTGTGGATGATCCAGACACAAGAGGAGCATTCAGTAAAGTTGTCGTGGATTTATATGGAGGAGCTAAAAAAGGCACAATTTCAAGAGGTGTATCACGTCCTATCTCAACTGTTGTTATTTCATCCAATTTTCCAACTGTGGACCAACAAAGGTATGTGCATATGCTAATTATGTAGGCTGGATATACCGTGAATGTAGTTGTATTCTTCCTCACATTAGGTATGCTTCAAGGTGTATGATGATAGAGTTTTCAGAACCTCCTATTTGTCTGTCTTTGTCGGACTACATGAAGCTTGTAGAATTATGGAAGAAGGCTGGCTCTTGCACTGCATTCTGTATTCACTTGGGACACTCATTTTTTTCTGATGGTGTTGCTGAAGTGGATGATACTATTTTACCGCTTCTGCATACCATGGTCAAGGGTTCAAACATACTCAGTCCACGTGTCTTACCAGCATATTCTATTTTATATTGGTTCAGTGTCAAGGTACTAACTACATAGCTAACTCTATATTGGTTTTCCAAGGATTAGTGAGTCTGTATTCCCATGTGAGACACTTAAAGGAGTTACACAATTGAGATTCCATAGTGTTTATGTATAGCTATATATATATATTATAATTATATAGCTATATATATATTTTTATTTTTTTTATTTATTTTTTTTTAATGAATGCACTTAGTAAACAACCACTGGAATCAATTTAGTTATGTAAATTTAATACCAAAAGACACGTGAGCAAATCAACATCCACGTGAAAAGGGGGCAGCTACTTGGGTGCGCATTATTGCAGTAACTTTTCCTAGAGTTTAGCGAAGTCTGTCTTACAGTTCTAAGTTAATTCCGTTTGCAGGTATGCACCTAGAGAGAACCTATGGAGTGAAATTACTTGCCACTGATGGACAGAGGGTAGCTAGGCAGGATTAAAAAAAAAGGAAAAAAAAAGAAAGATAACCTAGTGGCTACACCCAAACTATGCCCAGACCATTATTTAGCTAGTAGATTGTGATATAGCTTTAGTGTCATTAGCAGGCTTTTTTTATTTAATTAAACATATCCAATTAACTAGCTATTATGATTGTTAAAACTGTTTTTATGTAGAGTTCTTCCCTCCACATTTGTTTTCTAGGCAACTCTGAGTAACTTCATTTTTAACTTGGGGTTAGCTGATACAGAAGCTTTTCTTTAGCTTTCTTATTTGTGTTAATATTATGACAATAAAAAATTGAGCTTGCAGAAGTGTACAAATTTCAACAACTGGGGTATAGAGTCATTCCTGTGAATTTCAGAAGAATTCTCATAGGCAAGACAACGTGGATGTTGCAAAAACTCAAAAGCTTACTATATTTGGGACGCCTTTAAAGTCTTCTGTGGCAGGCAATTTCACTTCTTCAGGTTCTCCTCTCTAGGTGCACTTCTATGAATAGAACAGCACCATGAAATAACTATTTAGAACTGCAAGATGGATTTTACTTATCTCTAGCAAGTTACTGCATTAATGAACACTCGAGTTACGGCCCCCTTTTCACGTGAACATTAATTTACTCATGCATCTATTGCTGTTAGTTCGCATGACTACATTGTTTCTGGGTTGTTGTTTTTTGTTTTGTTTTTGTTTTTTGTTTTTTTACTAAGTGGATGCTTCTTCATTTACCTCACTTGCATAACTCAACTTGGACATACTGGTCTCATAAATGCATATTTACTCTAATCAGCCAGCAGTCATGTGCTGCTACAAGTACTAATATGATGGTAATCAGCTAGTGTGTTTAAACATTTTGTTTTTACCTTCTTCGACAACAACTTATGAACCAATTAATGGACTGCTGAAAGTCTTCTACCCCTCTTAACGTCACTTCCAAAAGGCTAACAAAATTCATACTGTGTTTAGCCCAAACTAGTCATTGTATGTATATACTTCAGTTGACATTTAAGCATAAGACCAATATACATGTATTCCTACTAATCACGAACTTGAAGTATTTGCACTCATACCCACTCATTACAAAATGTATATGTACTTGTAAAGTACCCAAATTCTTTTCAAAGTATTTCATCCAATGTCTGCTTCCCATATTGTGTACTAATTTGTGTATATAGATATACTAAAGGAACAAATTACATGTATTTATTAGTTATTTGTGATTGTAGATTCTTGAAGAAGGCGGACTCTCTGCTGAGTCAAATAATCTTTTGGAATATTTTAGAGACGTAGTCTTAGTTACTGCAGCCAGACTACAATCATGGACTGAAAAGAAGCTTGATAACAAGTGCAGTAGTGCGCATGAAAGTTCTTGTGATGATTTCATACATACTATATTAAAATGCATAACAGGAATGACGCCAGATAAGGTGAGTAATACTATATTTGTATACATACATTATACAATCACACCTAGGTATATGCATACATATGACTGTCCACATCACATCCTTCATCATTATAATGTATCCAACATTTAAGATAAACATATACACAACATATACACACAAAAGAGTGTTTGCATATTCATATTGGAGTAAAGAGTAAAATTATTCTCAAGCTTTAGTTGACACAACATTGCATAGGTTGTTGCTAAGTGATATTTGCTGCTCAAATTGAAAGCAAATTCACTTAGTATTTTAACCCTTTCACTGCTTTTCTGCACCTATAACTGATGCCAAAGTTTCTGTTAATCCAAGTTACTACCTCAACAATTGACCACTCGGTCACCATTTTGAAGCAAGTCAAACTCTGACTTCGAAAGCCACTTCAATGTTAGGGCTGTAGCCTTAGAAATACTGCCTCAAGGTGTTCAAAAATCACTGACTAAATAGCCAACTTCTTGAGGCTTCAGCATTCAAGTGAGGCAATGCAAATGAGAATGAGCAACAATTTTCCTGAGGCGATACTTCAAACCACCATACGGTGGTTACAGCAGTGAAAGGGTTAAGTTTCCCTTCCTCTAGTCATTTCATTGTATAAGTCTGTATTTATCTAATCACAGCATGCAGTCAAAACAACAGAAGGCGATTTTTTTTTTATTTGCGTGTAGGTTGGTGCATTTTTGAAGTACGGTACATATTTACAAATGTCAGTTGTCTGCATGAAGCTGGATTATGTTCCTGGGCTGTCGAATGAAGAAACAATGAGCTTTAAGACATGGCTACAACAGAACAAGACCAAAGGGGCAAACAATGTCCCTAGAAGATTTGGGGATGGCAAGAATGTAAAGTGTACGGTCGTATTACAAGGGGCCTTCAGCAAAGAAACTAAGTCTTTACTCGATGTTGGTGAGTACTGTGCTAGTGTATTTCTTATAATCAAAAACATGATCTCCCTATTTCAGCTATTTATGGTGCTAAAGACAAACCAACCGATACAGACACTTTACAGCCATCTGAGTTGCAGAGCAGCAACAGCCTCAATTCAACTTCCAATAGTTTGGGGATAAGTCCTTCTGCCAATTCAAAGGCTTCACAACCCGAACATAGTACTGCTTCCATCAGCCCTACAATTCCCCCAGTTAAAAGAAAGAAGTACATGACTAGATCACATGAAAAAACTCCCAAAATAGATTAACTCGATATTCTATCTCTTCTCAAACTTTATACAATGTTCTATTTCTTTAGCCTTGGTTTATTCTTTTTTCTTCTTTTTTTGGATTTCTTTCTCAGATGTGTTGAGTAATTTCATACTATATAATTAAAGCCATTGACTTGTACCAGTTTGTGTGCAAAGCATGCACAATACAATAGTGTAAACTTCAGAGCAGGGTGGGGGTCAAAAGCATGATACTTGCTAGTGCATCACATATATTATCTGGTGTAACACACACACACACATACATGCACACACACAATGGCGTCCCATGCAATATCTGTCCTCTCTTGTTTTCTTTTGTGCGGTAATCACAAATTTTGCTAGTACTTCAATGCAATTGCAAATACATAGACACTCAAATACAATTACATTGCAATTACTGCAAAAAAATATATTTAATTAAATTCAATTGTTGCGATGCCTATGACCTCAACTCTGCTTCAGACATCAAGTATTTCACTTATGCATATTTATTATATATATATATATATATAAACATGGCTTTGGTGTGAATACTCTATATCTTAATTACCTGCTCTGTAGTAGCAGCTTTATTTAGCTCTTATTAAGCCCAGTCTTGGTCATTTTTTGTCTCCTCACCAGATTTCCTTCTGCTGTTTTAGCAACTCAATACTCCCATTTTCTAGCATTTTAAAACTTTTATAGCTCCTCTCTATTAATTTTTCTGTTGATCAAGATATTAGAAATGTTTCCCATTGAATGAAGTGAAACAAGCTAGAAAGGCTAGCAAAAAAAATAATAAAAAAATAGAGAATCAGAATCTTGAATTAGTTAATGTGTTTTTGATTTAATTAAATGGCTACTATAAATCTTACCTGCTCTACAGTACCAGTTACGTATGAGCCCAGCTCTTTTGTTTGTTTGGTAGTTTTTTTTTTCATTTCTTTTATCTCCTCACCAGTTTTCTTCTGCTATTTGGGCAGCTCTTGCTCCCATTTCCACCTCACTACTATTTCTTTTCATTCACTTTGGTTGTGTTCAACAAATACCCCCGCAATAAAATTTTGCTAAATATTGCCTTGGAACTTTATAATACATGCAGGCACATTAGCAGAAAGGTATGTGTATGCCTATGGCAAAAAAAGGGTACATATGCGCCTATGCAAATTGAATTAAAGACATTGATTTATACATATAATACATATTACTGGAGTCAGAGTGTATATGGTGAAATAATTCATGAGCAGGCTAATAATTTATTTCAAACATCAGAGAGGCCTGAAGATAAAGTCTGCAGTGAAAAATCTTTTGCTATATCACCCCTGATTGTAAAACTGAGGGTTGCTGCAGCTGGTAGGGGACTTGCAGCTGATTTTTTTGGCAGCTGCTCTGACCTGGTTGGGTAGGCCTCCCTGGCCTAATGGAAGGTATAAAGTAGATTACATTCAGCTAATTTCTAAACCAAAATATAAGCAGGCTTCTTATAACAGTGCTTATAAATAGATTTGTAAATTTTTATGGCAATAAGAATGTCATTAATTATTAATATTGTTATCATTATAAAAATACATTGTATCAAGACAGTCTCAAAAATTGAATTTTCATCACAGTCTTTGCCAGTCAACTGCCATACTTGACAATCATGAGGAAAATCTGTCCGGGAAACCAAAGACACCTTTAAGCTGTCGGATGACTTTCTTTTAATCATCCTCCTCCGACATCATTTATTGAGGAACTTGCCTCAATGTTCATAACTCTGTACACACAAATAACAATCACAAATTAAATACACTAATTAATAGTGGCAAACAAACATTTAAATCTGAATGTTCAGATTAAATTATTAGCGTGCCAATAAACATATATGAAGTAAAATACATAATACTATGTATAAACAAATTAAAAGCCCATACATACTTGATACGTACATACACATTATAAGGACATCTAAAACACACACATGAACACACAATACATGATGTGTATAAATCAGAAACACCTACATAATGTACATTAATTAAAAGTGAACCCACACAATATATATATTTAAAGTGAACACAACTATATATGATGCGTATAAACGAACACATTCACAGGATGTGTACAAATCTAAAAGCGATCACACAATTGATGTGTATCAATTAAAAGCGAGCACACATGTGTATACATCTAAAAGTGAACACACACACACATGACGTGCATAAATCTAAAAGTGAACACACACACACATGACGTGCATAAATCTAAAAGTGAACACACACATGACGAGCATAAATCTAAAAGCGAACACACTCACATGACGTGCATAAATCCAAAAGCGAACACACTCACATGACGTGCATAAATCTAAAAGTGAACACACACACCCGACGTGCATAAATCTAAAAGTGAACACACACACATGACGTGCATAAATCTAAAAGCGAACACACGGACATGACGTGCATAAATCTAAAAGTGAACACACACATGACGAGCATAAATCTAAAGCGACGGCAAGGCTCCCGACTTCACATGACGTGCATAAATCCAAAAGAAGCGAAGGCATACTGCACATGCCGTGCATAAATGCTAAAAGTGACCACATGCACAGGCAAACGACGTGCATATATCTGAAAAGTGAACACACACATGCATTTGACGTGCATAAATTCTAAAAGCGAACACACGCACATGACGTGCATAAATCTAAAAGTGAACACACACACACGACGTGCATAAATCTAAAAGTGAACACACACACATGACGTGCATAAATCTAAAAGTGAACACACACACATGACGTGCATAAATCTAAAAGCGAACACACGGACATGACGTGCATAAATCTAAAAGTGAACACACACACATGACGAGCATAAATCTAAAAGTGAACACACACACATGACGTGCATAAATCTAAAAGTGAACACACACACACGACGTGCATAAATCTAAAAGTGAACACACACACATGACGTGCATAAATCTAAAAGCGAACACACGGACATGACGTGCATAAATCTAAAAGCGAACACACTCACATGACGTGCATAAATCTAAAAGCGAACACACTCACATGACGTGCATAAATCTAAAAGCGAACACACGGACATGACGTGCATTAATCTAAAAGCGAACACACTCACATGACGTGCATGAATCTAAAAGTGAACACACTCACATGACGTGCATGAATCTAAAAGTGAAAACACACACACGACGTGCATAAATCTAAAAGTGAACACACACACACGACGTGCATAAATCTAAAAGTGAACACACACACATGACGTGCATAAATCTAAAAGCGAACACACGGACATGACGTGCATAAATCTAAAAGCGAACACACTCACATGACGTGCATAAATCTAAAAGCGAACACACTCACATGACGTGCATAAATCTAAAAGCGAACACACGGACATGACGTGCATTAATCTAAAAGCGAACACAC
>WLWD01002096.1_pt1 | contig 49581 bp, 36 predicted proteins | sample 6712731 | NCBI WGS metagenome assembly WLWD01 (sample SAMN12718690, study PRJNA576275) | sponge metagenome | isolation source: marine sponge | host: Mycale hentscheli | place: New Zealand: South Island, Marlborough, Capsize Point | collected 2014-11-01
GCAATGGCATTGTATAGTTTCGGTGCTGACCGGAGGCCAAAAGGAAGCACCTTGTCCACATAAATACTATCCCTCCAATGCATACCCAGCAGATGGCGATCGTCGGGGTGAACTGGCACCGTCCTAAACGCCCCAGAAACATCGAACTTAGCCAGCACGGCTGCTTTCCCCAACTCCAAAACCTTCTGACAAGCTGCATCTACCGATGTATATTGTAGACTACACAACTCCGGGTCAACTCCGTCGTTGACGCTACTACCAGAGGGGAAGGAGAGGTCCACAATCAGCCTCCACTTTCCTGGTGCATGACCCTTCGGGACAAGCCCGAACCGATTTATATGGATCTGGTGGGTATGAGCGGCTTCCACAGGTCCCAGTATCCTTCCCGCTGCCAGCTCTGCGGCAACAAACTCATCAATTACACTGGGCCTCTCACTCGCCGATGACATGTTTGACACGGCACTCTTGCACTTGGCCGAACCATGATTGAAACCAATCCGAAATCCCTGCCGAAGTCCCTCGACCAGGTATTTATGGTACGATCCATCTGGATGAGAAGACAACTGGGTGTCCCACTCACCAACAGCCATAGGTGTCACTATCTGGTTCCACCCTGGTATGTCAGGCCAGCGAACCGGGCTGTCAGGTACCTTCTCCCCCAATGCCAGCAAGTCGGCCATATACACATAGGCACCACCCACAGTCCCTACGACAAGTAGAATAAACACATACCTCTTACCCCCCCAATTAAAACGATTCCTACACATACCTCTTACCCCCACAATTAAAGCGATTCCTACCCGTACAACCTGAACAATCGCCCCACCTTAAACTATACCATAAATCCCCTTTCCGTGTCCTACCCCGTACATCTGTCCCCCCATGCACATGATAGCCGTCTGATAACACCAAGTTTTAATCAACGAGAATAAGTGTGGAACAACGATGAAACAACACTACAAAGCATGGGAACAGTTTTTTAGTGTCATATACACAACCACCGAATCAAGTTCAGTCTATACAGGGGACTCCATGGCAGCTCAGGTTGATCCCCTACGACCCTCTTCTCCCAGTGGCGCATCACTCATGAGGGGACAATACCTCCTGGTACGGTCACCACCACACCGAACACAGCAGTGCGCGAACCTGCAAGGAGTCGAGGTGCAGGGCCTGCCGTCGTTCCAAGCAAACCAGGCAACCCTTCTCTTCCTCGGTCTCGCTTGCGCCACTGGCAGGGGCACTGGGGTTGGAGCACGCTGGCTCGCCTCCGAGTTCTCTACCATGGCCTGGGTGAATAGGCACTGGTTGAGCACAAAACTCGCGTCTTCCATGGAGGAGTAGCTGTGCCTCAGCGACTCATCGTATGTGCTCCACCATATCAATGCACAGCAATGCGCCTAATACAGTGGGCCACATGCCCCAGTACAACAATGCACATAATACAGTGGGCCACATGCCCTAACACAGCAATGCACAGCAATGCGCCTAATACAGTGGGCCACATGCCCCAGTACAACAATGCACATAATACAGTGGGCCACATGCCCTAACACAGCAATGCACAGCAATGCGCCTAATACAGTGGGCCACATGCCCCAGTACAACAATGCACATAATACAGTGGGCCACATGCCCTAACACAGCAATGCACAGCAATGCGCCTAATACAGTGGGCCACATGCCCCAGTACAACAATGCACATAATACAGTGGGCCACATGCCCTAACACAGCAATGCGCCTAATACAGTGGGCCACATGCCCCAGCACAACAATGCACATAATACAGTGGGCCACGTGCCCTGGCACTGCAATGCACATAATACCATGGGCCACATGCCCAACAATGCACATAATACAGTGGGCCACATGCCCTAGCACAGCAATGCGCCTAGTACAGTGGGGCACATGCCCTAGCACAGCAATGCACCTAATATAGTGGGCCACATGCAGCACGATATTGCACATAATACAGTGAGCCACACAAGCCCCAGTGAACAGAATGAACAGAACTATCGATGGGCCACATGCCCTGGCACAGAAATCAACATAATACAGTGGGCCACATGCCCCTATAAATAAAGCTAATGGGCCCCAACCACTACAGGCCCTTGTTCAATTATGTACTATCCAGTTTGTTCGATTAAATAGCATTGATACCATTACATTATATATTAATAATTACACCCCGATAACCTATCTGTCCCACCTATCTGTCCCACCCCAAGACACACCCCCAGCCAACTACAGCCGATCTACAGGAATTGAACCTACCAGCCACAGTGCCAGAACAGCTGCCAGGCTTCTTCCCAGCCCCTTCGGCCACAACCCCACGGCTGCCACTAGCTGTTGAAGGTCCTGCCCCATCCTGGCTTCGCAGTATTTCTTCCACTAAAGCCTTAACCCTCCTATCAAAGTCCGAGCTGGAGGCTTCTGGGGTCGCATCCCCCAGGGGGCCTTCGGAAACACTGGGAAGGGGCTCCCCGCTGCTTCCCTTCCTCCTCTTTGAACTTCCGGACCCGTCAGCCATTGAAATTATCGGTCACGCTTACGCACTTCAGATTTTGCACTTCAGTTCAGATTTTTCACGCTTCTACCTCTCGTGGCAGCGATGGATGCACTTACACGTACGTGTACACTATTTATGACTCACCTACCGCACGTGGCCCATGCTGCCATGCGCGGCCATATGCCTCACCTGACCCCTTACTAAGGGTACTCTGCCTGGTATTAACCCCGCCTAGCCTGCTGCTAAGCTGCCATATTCCCTACAGCTAGCTAAGTGAAACTAATGTACACTATTCAGCATGGCAAGGGTATTTAAGCTTACTTTGTTAAGAGTGTTTACAACTTCAATAGCAGCCCTAATAACAACTTAACCACCACCCTTGCTTTCATATTAATCGGCGAGCGAGCGTAGCGAGCGAGACACTTACAGGGGTAACACAATCTAAAATCGGGGATGTTTATTTATTTATTTATTTGTATATATGTATGAACGTATGTATGTCATTTTGTACTTTGACCCTCGCATTTTTGTGTTAGTTATGTGGTCGACCCCGTCCCAAATTGCACTAAACAGAATCCTCTGGATCAGTACCCGTATCACCCTAGAAATTGAATTGTTTACCGTTTTGAATTCTTTTGCGGGTGCAGTTAAAACTTGAAAACTTAAGGGACTTCCATTTCTATTTGAGTTAGTGGCGGTGGTAAGTCAATGCGCTCTTTGTCATTGTTATAAGCCGTGCGCAACAGTATTTACTTGAAAATACATTGTCCACTAGACTACTGCGAAGGTAAGTTTGTGTAGGTGAATTTCCAGTTGTGTCAAAGCATTATGTGTTACAACCACTACTTAGCTAAAGAATATCACAGAGAAAACTTTTAAATAACGTATATTGTTTTGTTGTTTTTTCCCTTCAATTCAAGCAGTTGCAGAGAGTTGTTACTATGGCACTGAAATCCCTATACCATGTATGCGAAATTTAAAAACTGGACCTTATCAGTAGCTTCAGTGTTAGAAGTCAAAATCATTCATATAAAAATAGTATAGTCTTTAGGCTCGCTCGCCATTTGTGCTCAAGCACATCACTAGTTAAGGTACAGATGCTAAATTTGAATTCTTGTAGTTGGAGCATACAATGTACCACAAACACACACATACATACATGCACACACAAACATTAACACACAATCATCACACACGTAACACACCTAAATACACAAACGCACACATACACACATACGCATGCACACACACATACATACACACATACACACATACACATAACTCACATGCACACACACATACATATAAACACACATACATATACACACATGCACACACACATGCACACACAAGCACACACACATATACACATACACACACATGCACTACAAATTTTGGAGAGAAAAGAGGGAGGGAAATTTTAATATAGAAAATGGACCCTTGTTTCTAGGAATTTTGTTCACAAAAAAAAGTTCTACCAAAGAAACACAATACAACCTCTTCCTACTATACAACACACAAACTAGCTAAGTGAAAGTAATGCACAAGGGTATTTAAGCTTACTTTGTTAAGAGTGTTTACAACTTCAATAGCAGCCCTAATAACACCTTAACCACCACCCTTGCCTTCATATTAATTAAGGTACAGATGCTAAATTCTTGTAGTTGGAGCATACAATGTGCCACAAACACACACACATACACACACACATGCACACACATGCACACATGCATACATCTGCACAGACATACACATACACACAAATGGACACACATGCACACATACACATACATCCACATGCGCACACACATGCACACACGCACATACATTACACATGCACACACACAACATGCACTACAAAAATGTTGGAGAGAGATGAGGGAGGAAAATTTTAATATAGAAAATGGACCCTTGTTTCTAGGATATTTTGTTTCAAAATAAAGTTCTACCATACAATCACAGCACACAAAAATATCTTTACCACATGGAACGTAATGAGGGCAAAACTTCAATCAATTCTTCGGGCACCACAATTAGTGAATGAGAGTTCAGTTTCCTAACTAACCTAGCTGCAGTCAGTGGCAAAATAAGAGTGCTACTTTAATTCATAGACAATGGGTTAATTGTTCTCACTGCAAAATTAATATGTGACCATCCACGGGGAAAATCGGGCACAACACGGCGCGTGTAAATGTCGGGAAAGCTCAATTGAATTCTTAAAAATGTGTAAAATTAGCCTACGGAAGGGAATAGTAGACCAGAAGTAGCACACTCATGACGGGTTGATGATGAAGACAACGAGATGTCTGATGGGGAAGTAGTAGAGGATAATGGAAGTGGAGAGGTCGCACACATGATGGGACTGGGTGACGGAGAAAATGTCATTGCTAGCAAAAGGTATCCCACCAACCACAGAGTCTTTAATCTGCAAAACATGATTAAAATAATGTGCCGAAACAGAGAAAAATGTGTTGCTGTTTGATGCTAGTTTCATTAAATTCATATGTTTGAGACACTATGTAATTAAAGGATGAAAAAAAAACCCCACAATCTTATTAGGTATCCTATTCTCCATGTTCCACTATACCATCTGTATGTAATGTGGCTGTAGGAAAAGAATGAGATTGGGAGAAGGCTTCAGTCATCTCCTCTGTAACCCCCCTTCCACTTTCAGACATATGTTGTATTTGGCTATTTTTTTTTTTAGTTCTGATATAGCTTCATTTTCAACAAAAATTATGTTTTAATTTTACAGTAATAACTTGTACAAAATAGCTAATTTAATCAATAAATGTCATAAGATTGTTCAACAATTAATGGCAATTTCTGTGGGTGCTTTCAAAATTGAACTTGCAGCCATGGATTTTTTTTTCCAGTCTATATTATCAAAAAAAGTGAAACTTTGGTCAAACTAAGTCCCCAGTTTTTCACTCTAATTATCAATACAAATTAAGCCTTCACCTGAAGGTTGTGGATAGAATAAACAAACTGTATTTGGAAGCCAGTATGGATGACCATTCCTAAAGCTGCAAGAGCTTGTAGGGGTGGCTGCAAGTCAAACTGGAGTAGTGTCGCGTAGCCAGACCCTTTAATAAAAATGATTAAAAACACATAATTTGGGCTCGTAAAAAGATTCGTTCTCTATTATTTAGTTAAATCATCACAGAGCTTTTATTCTACTCCATGTACTGAACTATTTATACCTGTGGTTAACGGATAAGGGAGGGGAGGGGAGAAGTGGCGGGAGGGGAAGGGGAGGGGGGCGGGGGTGGTGGGGGACTACAAGGCAAAGACATAATGGTCTTCTGAAACAGTATGCCTTGATGGTGTTGAAGGAGCCTCAGATGTAAATGTTACTTGCTCAACAGGTGATGCTGCACAGAATTGAGGAACTGATGTTGTGACTGGCATGGATGATGAAGTAAGAGGCATATGCGCTGAGGTTGAACGGCTAGAGGTGGAGGGGATAATGCTTGCAATGCTCAAGACTTGACCTGTCCCTCCAGCAGTCACAGGCAAATGTGGAAGTGCCTTTCTTGTATTGGTTGCAACCTCTTCATGCAATCCTCTTCTAATAGACTCAGAATCTAATTGCAAGTTATGACATTGACAGAAGAATGAAATTAAAGTGTTCCTGATTTTTTCTGCAGTGGAACTACCAAGTAATCGCCGCCGCTTTCTCTCACTGGCAGTGGAAACATCTCCTCCACAACCCAAGCATCTTTCTATTTCTATCCGAGTTGCAAAAATGAACGCGTAAACTTTACAGCCAACAATTTAACCACAGCCGCTCCATAAGAAGTACAGGCAAAGTATTTCCCCCAGATTCTGGGGGAATGATACGAGATTGATGTGCGCAATGTACCAGACCCTTCCCCCGCGTAGCGTCTGGTAAAGGGTCTGGCTTGCGAGACTACATAAAGGGCTGGATCACTCAGTAGTCTAGAGTCGACCGTAGACTCCGCGGTAGATTGTACTCTATTAGACTTGTTCAGGAATTATGGCAAACCATGACAAAAAAAGTCAAGAAATTTTTTAATTTTGGGAAGATCCTGATAATTTCAAATTAATAAGTGCAGCGGTACCATTGGAAAGCTTAACATTTGAGCAACTCGTTAAGGGTCACTTTAAGCAAAAAAAAGATTGGATTCCTTCAAACGATATGGAGTCTAAAATTTGGAAAATCCTAAATAGTGATTCAACTGATGAGCCTTCAGAAGCAAAATCTCTCAAACCTATACCCGAACCATTTGAGCCAACTGAATATAAATCTAAAGTTGATAAACCTGCTTCCCAGTCTGACAAGTCATTTGAAGTCAAATCTGTAGTACCTGGACCATTAAGTTCAATTGAATCTGAATCTAAAGTTGATAAATCTACTTCAAAGTCTGACATCGTGTCATTGGAAGCAAAATCTGTCAAGCCTGTTGTACGCAAATCACTCGAGCCTACTAAATCTGACCAGAAAAAATGGGAAGTTGTCGAACCTACTAGCTCTACAGATGACATCAATTCTTTTGTAAACCCCATATGTTTGAGAGTTGTAAATGACTATTATCTAGTCCATTAACCCTACAAATGTGTAGGGAAACTGCTCTTTTTTAAATTAGATACTACTGGGGATGATAATGAAGGCGAAGTTTACTACACAACTGCTTTTTATGTCAGTAGTAACAAAATCCTCACTGTGGCTCATGCTTTTGATTGGGGAAATACAGAACAGTTCCCCAATGCTCCCTTACATAAGCATGAGGTTATATTTGTTCCTGCCATGGGTCCGAGGTATGATTACAAAGGGAATCTCTTTGGTTATTATCGCGCCTGCAAACTTCATAAACTTGATGGTTACAACGCGTGCACCTCAAACGAGTGGACTAGTGATCACGCTCTTTATGATATATGCTCTGCACATATCATCTCTTGGGGAAGAAAAGGTGAGATTGGTTATATAAGGAGTGCTATCGATTCTTCCGAATATTTCTGCAGGAAAACTGAAATGAGTGATGTTGAAATAGATATGCAACTTAACAACAGTTTCATATCTGTTAAGAACAGTTTGAAAGAGTTATATGAAATGGACTCAAGTAGTCCAATTAAGAGAAGGCATAAAATCATTGGATATGCATATTGTCCTGCAAATGTTGACCTAAAGATGTGTATATTGTACGTAACCGTTCGTCCTGAACATAATTGTTATTTTGCTTATGAAGGTGCACCACATGGAATGAGTGGAGGACCCTGGATATTGAGTACTCAGAGAACGCAAGCTTTTGGAATACAAGCCTCAACAACATTTCGGGAAGATAAACAAGGGAAAAAAAGGGGTTTACGTTCACGTTCTCCATTAATTACTGAAGGTGTTGCTAGACGCCTATGCATTGATTTATAGACATTTTTTGTATTATTATTATTTCTATTTTGAGCTTTTTTTTAAAGGAAGAAGTCAATAATGTATAGTGGATTCCTCATAATGTAGTCTCATTACCAAACAGCTATTATGGGGAAAGGGTCTGGTGACATAGCAACATTTAAATGTAGAGGTCACGTTTATATTTCAAATCTATTCTTCATACGCAAAAAAATCTGTGGCCTTGTTTACCAGTTTAAAACCTCCAGAATAGCTCAATATCTTTTAATTCGATCCAACCATATGTCTAAAACAAGTCTCCCAACATACAGACAGCTATATACAATCATTTACTAGTGATTTATATATATATATATATATTCCACCCTAGATATCTTCACAATGATATCTATAGGTACATGACCCAAGGATATTTCACTCTGTTATTTCAAGCAAGCTCATTACCCTTGTAGTTATAGGCCAAACTTTTCAATTTTCTCGTTTTACAGCTACCTCCCTCTGGTGTACCCTACTCTTTATCCTGCTCAACAGGATTAGAGCAGCTGCTAAAATATCAGCTGGGGGTGTGGATAGCCCCTACAACCAATTTTACGGGCTGTGAGTTACCTTCCTCTAGTACTATAACTACAGTAGTGAAGATATCTAGTGTGGAATAATAAACCACTTCTTACACTTGTCAGAGTGTTAAGGCAAGATATTTCACTCTCAGGCTTTATTTTCACTTGCCTCTGGCTCCTGAAAATAAATTAGCCTGCTCCTGAAATATTTCGACATATCACACTCAGACTCATGTAATAAGTATTATATATATATATATATGTATATAATATAATATAATATATATATAATATATATATATATAATTATATATTTATATAATATATATATATATATATATATAAACAGTACTTATTACATGAGCCAGAGTGTAATATGGCGAAATAGCTATTTCATGAGCAGGCTAATTTATTTTCAAGAGCCAGAGGCTAGATCTGAGAGTGAAATATCTTGCCATATCACTCTGAAAAGTGTAATAAGTGGTTTATTCTACCCTAGACATCTTCACTTGGACTTCTTTAATCTTCGTATGAGGTGAATCTTGAGCTGATATACCACTAATTAGATGATGGTTGAGGAAGGGAATATCTAAAATAAATCTTCAGTTGATGAAAAATCTCGTTTAGCACAATGTTAATGGTCATTGAGCTACATGTGGAATGGACACGTGGTTGCCTTATTTCAATGAACATGAAATCTGTGATGGCCTCGTTTGCCACATTCTGAACGCCTTCTGAAAATAAGAATATAAAAGAGAACCCCCAGCTTAACCTTTGACCTCTATTGCTACATGAGTAGTCTCATTCTGTACAAGTCCGGGCGTGCCAGAGTAGCTATTATGTGAACTGCTGGTGATAACTATTCAGAGCTATTTTTAGTCTATTTGATGCTCTGACACCCACTAGGGAATATTTACTCATTGGTGGTGAGATAATAAAGACTGGAATGTCTTGCCCACTAATAATAAATAGAAAACATGAGCCAACTGGCAACATTCATGCATTCATTGTTTTTCAAAGTACAAATGTCCCATTTGCTGTAAACACACACATTCACACGGTCATTGTAGGCCAAAAATCAATACACAAATGTATATATGCATTTGATATTGGGCTTAATTATCTCATTCATTCATATTATAAACTTACCCACGCAAATAGGTATATAGGAACCGGAGGAGTCAGGACTCCAAGTTCTAATATGTCTCCCTCCTCCCCCCCCCCACCCCCCCACCTCATCCTCCTACCCACTTAACCGGTTTCTGAACAATTTTGGCACAATCTAAAGAGGTGGATCTCTCACATAAACGTGCACCATTAAACCACAATGCCTGACCTCTATTTCTATTTAGTGTTGGTTCAATGGAATTTAATGCTTGACATTAAATGGAGTTAATAGAAGGGAAGTAAGGGCTCGACTATAGCGGGCTGTCAAGATGCTGGATAATTTCCAGAGACTTTAGTACCATTGACTTTATTGTGGTGCAATTTTATAATTAGAATATACATATAAAAAAATTATTCCCCTCCAATCGCCAGCGGAAAAAATTAATTTATTATCACAAAGAGAGATTAAATTGCACATAGAATCTAGTATTTTTGTCAAAAATTTCCTGTACCTTACATTCCCCTCTTACCTTATTTGCTGATTCAGCTAACTATGTGATTATACAGATCATACGTACAAGGACATGCATACATCATAACACAATAAATCAAGCTGACTCTCTTCTCAGTTCAGTTACTAGTGTTCTTTCTTCCTTCTTCACTCTTCATCTCTTGATCTCTTTTGTGCATTATAATTTTTTCCACAAACTTGTTTGGAGGGAGGGAGGGGGAGGGGGGGGGGGGGGGGGGGGGGGGGGGGGGGGGGAGGAAGGGAGTGGACTGGCCTTCTGGTATGTATATACTATAGACAGTATGTATGTTATTTAGCACTACACTAATAGAGAGGTACACATATGTGTATTAGTTTGGTAGATATATGATTTTTTCCTGCACATGCCAGTGCTGCAGGGTAAGTAATTGTGTCTGCTTGAATTGTCCGCATATATGTGTAAATATGTGTGACTATTACAAGGGCACACAAAGGGTCTTATATCTAATTCATTTTCAGATATATCAAACATCTTGATAATTTTGAAAATGCCACCAACTAAATAACGAGCACTTTTTTTTCACCCCTTTAAGTGCAAAAGAAAATTATCTCACATACTCACAATCAGCACCATTTCCAAGTAGTTGGGGGAGGTGGAGAGAGAAAGGGGGCTGATGTTGTTATGAGTTATTATCTCCCTATATATTATGTATAATCATGGATTGAGTAAAACTTATTTCACCAAGCAAGCAAATACCAGACTATCAGGGATGTGCAAATTTCAGGCCATACAAATTAGCTACATTTTCTGATGTGTGTGTGTGTGTGTGCGTGTGTGTCTTTTAATCTGCTGGAAACCATTCCTATGGTTGACTTTTCATGCTAGAATTTTGTGTAAACTATATGCAGCAAATGGGGAATCCCCTCCCCATACCCCTAATGCAGTCACTTTATTTAGTGATAAAAAGACTCAAGTGTGGGGGAAGCTACAGAGGCTTGAGTGGTCCTGGGTCTTCCTGTGGGTGAGTATACTGGCTCCAGAGTCAGTCCAGCAAGTTTCCTTCTCAATTTTGTTAGAGTTTTTAAACCTATCTTTAATTAATGAAGTGTCAAGTGCTGTGTGTGAATGACTGAAGGTGAAGAAATGTTCAGAGTTTAATTAAAAGTAGGCTCCAGTGAAACAATGTAGGTACAACACAATGGGGCCCATCTCTGGCTGGCCAAAACCAAGAGGTGACATAAAAACCAAAATGAAAACTATAAAACCCAAGAGTACTACAAGTGGGTGATAAAGCAAAACCAAAAAGTATGAGATCATATGTAAGAAAGGTAGCTAACAAAGGTTATTGTCCACTGTGTGACAAAAGTAATTGTTCATGTTGGAGGAGAAAGTTGAGGTGTGGCTCCTCCCACCCAAGATAAGGGTTTCTTCTGACATCCACTCAACCACAGTTTGAAATCTGTGGAAGACTGGGTTATGCCATACCAGCTGTTTGGAGTGAGTTGGGAATTTACATTCAACACAGAATCAAAATATAGAGAATTTTCCATAGTCCATAGTGTAATGTTCCTACTAATAGTGGGTAGCTACTTACTGACAGGACAGCATTTATTATTATTTTTCCTAAAATTGTAATTATACAGTATGGGGGTGAAGTAGCTTGCTGATAGGCAAGTCATGACCACAATAATACAGGAAGTAGTGTAGTATAGTTTACTTAGTAAGTATATTCATCACATGTGGTTTATGGTTTTTATGATGTCATCACTTCCTCACTACTTAATCATGCACCTTATGCTTTCTATTCACTCTTTAGGATAAGTAACATTTGATGATACTAATAAATTACTTTAAGAAGAGTTAACTAAAGTGACGGGGTAGTGTTTGTTCGGCCCAAGACACTACATCTAACAACCACAAATGACACAAATGACTAACACACAAATCACAAATTAACAGTTCAGTTCACAGTTCAATGCATACACAACACTTGAAGGAACTGTTGTGAAGTAGAGTAGCATAAGGAAAGGGTAGCTTTACAAGCTGGAGCACCCCACCCACTCCCCTTAATTGAGGCACAATCAAAAAGTTAATTTCTCACATGACCACTTTTAAAACACAAAACACATGCCCTTGGAGCCCACCTATACCAAATCATCTTCCCACATCACTGTACATGTTTATTCTATTTTTGTTTAACTTCAAACATTCACAGTCACCATTGTAGTTATAATTATCAAAAAGATATTGGCTATATTATTGTTTAAATTACATAAGTCCTAGAATATTAAATTTAAAAAAGGTCTTCCAAAATAATTGCATAGTAGTTATGTTTAGCTCTTCTCACCGTTAGGAATGAGTGGAGGACCTTGGATGCCAAGTGTCATACCTTACCCTATTGGAATCTTACCACTTTCATCTTGGAGGGCTATTGGAATCCAATCTGCAACCGTAAACCAGGACAGTACAGCTGACTATTCATATTCACCAGTAATTACTACTACACACATTGCAACACTCTTGTAATTTAGATAACTACTTTGCAAACATTTATATAGCTATAAACATCCTCTGAAGTAAAAAAGAAAAGAAAAAAGAAACTGAATGCAGGAAAGTTTTTAGTGAGAAGACTTAACTAATGCAGGGAAATTAGCATCATGGTTATGTCAAATTGGAATTTAAACAAATAAATTGGAAATTCAAATCATTAAACCTCAGACTTTATGTTTTTTCCTTATTTTGTTCGGAGGATGTTATTATTAGTTGCTTAGTAATGACCATGTGTTCATGTGATGTCAACCTAAAAAAAAAGTGACACCACCCTCCACAATCACATGTGGGACTAAGCATAACTTTGTATTACAAAACAGTTTATTCATGATCCAACTGGAAGCCTGTATATATAGTAGCTATTTATTTATACATACTTCAACAACAATCTCTTTCTAGCCACCTCCACTCCGTTGACGTGTCAGTAACAACGATGGTGCATATTCATGAATAATTCATGAGCTTAAACAGTTTGGTAAAGAAGCAAAAGTTTCGCAAAACCAAGTCCACAATCATGATAGAAGAGAAAGACTCAGAAGCCGGAGAGAGAGACTAAGGAGAAGGGACTCCATGCCTAACTGAAGAGAAGAAACGAGGGGATAAGAAAAGCCGAGATAGTTCATGAAAAAGGATAGCAGGAGAGAAAAACTGATGTAACCTTAACCAAGTGGTAGAGGGTGATTACTCTGCAATACATCAAGCGCCAATGTGTGGTGGGGTACTTGCTAGTAATTGTTAATGTTGGACCAAATTTTCCCGTCAAAACCTGCTATTAATATAAGGTCGTTTACACAGTATGAAATGGTATAAAATAGTTGGACCATGACAATTCGGGATAAATGCCCTTTCCGGGATGGAGCGATAATTTTTCAAACCAATAGTTTAACTATTATTTACTTACTATGTATGAGGAATTATCGCTGATAAAAAAACCCTGATCCTGATTAAAAGTACCTTAGATTGCATTATTTAATATCAATTAATCTAATCATTTGATTTTGTCTATTCCTGTTGAAAATTCTGCCAGGATGTCAAAGGTATCTTGAAAAGTATTTACTGATTCAGTATTTCTGGAATGCTCTATCTTCTACTATTTCTCCTTCAATTCTAGACCAAATACATAACATAGTCATTCTATACTAAGCCATATATTCATCACTTACTAATTCTTGTTGCATAGTTAAGCCAGTATCATCAGCAGCTTCTTCCAACACATGCTGACATGCCTATGCTTCACTGAAACACCAGTCACCCCAGCCCCGAATAGAGCTTTAAAAGGGAAGTCTGAGCAACACTAAATGCTTTCCCTAACCAGTCCAGCGACGTCGGAAACTCGATCGCAGCTATAACAGCTCAAGACCCACGCTCTGTAACGCTTACTTTCCAGAAAGCAAAATGGAGCTCACTGTGTGGGTGGAAAGGACTAAGTCGGAGGTGTGGCTAGGCACTTTTGTGGGGGAGAGGTGACAACGTCTACCGCACGGGCCAGGACCAGTTTCACCAGATATTTCCCATCCAAGTTCAGGAATCTTCGATACGTTCTACCGCAAAATATTCCTGAACAAATCGGTAAAAGGCACGGACCTTTTCCTGCTAGCAGTTTGGTAAAGGGTCTAGCTACGTTACCGCGGTTTATATAAAGAGCTGGATCACTCAGTAGTCTAGACTGGATCGTAGACTCCACGATCTGTTCTCCGCTAGAAAGGTTAGATATACTCCATTAGACTCTTGTCCAGGAATTATGGCTAGCCATGACAAAAAAAGTGAAGAAATTTTTAAATTTTGGGAAGATCCTGATAATTTCAAATTAATAAGTGCAGCAGTACCATTGCAAAACTTAACATTTGAGCAACTCGTTAAGAGTCACTTTAAGCCAAATAAAGATTGTGTTCCTTCCAATGATATAGAGTCTAAAATTTGTAAAATCCTAAATAGTGATTCAACTAAGCCTACTGAACATGATGCTGATGAGCCTGCAATGGAAGCCATGAAGCCTTCAAAAGCAGAATCTCTCAAACCTACAGTGGAAGCCATGAAGCCTTCAAAAGCAGAATCTCTCAAACCTACAGTACCCGAATCATATGAGCCAACTGAATCTAAATGTAAAGTTGATAAACCTGCTTCCCAGTCTGACAAGTCATTTGAAATGGAATCTCTCAAATCTGCAGTACCCGAACCTTTAAAACCAATTGAATCTAAATCTACACTCGAAGTTGTCGAACCTACTGATGTTTACTCTACAGATGACATCAATTCTTTTGTAAACCCCGATGTTTTGGAAGTAGTAAATGACTGCGATCTAGACAGTGAACCCTACAAATGTATAGGGAAACTGCTCTTTTTCAAATTAGATACTACTGGGGATGATGATGAAGACCCAGTTTCCTACACTACTGCTTTTTATATCGGTAGAAACAAAATCCTCACTGTGGCTCACGCTTTTGATTGGAGTGATCAAAGATTCCATAATATTCCAATGCAACCTAAGCATGAGGTTATATTTGTTCCAGCCATGGGTTCGAGGTATGATTACACAGGGAATCTCTTTGGTTATTATCGCGCCCTGAATGTTCGCAAACTTAAAGGTTACACCGCGCCCACCGTAAAGGAGTATAATAAATATGACTCTCTCTGTGATATATGCTCTGCAGATATCGTCCCTTGGGGAAGAAAAGGTGAGAAAAGGAGTGTACGGAGTGCCATCGACTCTCCCGAATATATCAGCAGGAGGAATGAAATGTGCGATGTGAATATAGATGAGCAACTTGGGGACAGTTGCATAAAGTTATCTGGGTTGGTCCGAAGTGGGCGATATGATAGAAGGAATAATTCTTCTAAAATCTTTGGATATGCATTTTGTCCTGTTAATGTTGACCTAAAGATGTGTATATTGCACGTAACCGTTTGTCCTAGGTATTATGGTTATTTGGCTACTGAAGGTGCACTAAAGGGAATGAGTGGAGGACCCTGGATATCACATACTGAGAAAATAAAAGCTTTTGGAATACAAGCCTCAACAGAATTTGAAAAAGATAACCAAGGGAAACAAAGGGGTGTATATTCATTTTCTCCACCGATTACTGCAGATACTGCAAAACGTCTTCAAGTACCATTTGATATGCTTGATTTATAGACATTTTTGTATTATTATTTCTATTTTGAGCTTTTTTAGAAGGAAGAAGTCAAATAATGTGTAGTGAATTCCTCATGTGTAGCTAGTCTCATTACCAAACAGCTAACATGGGAAAAGGGTCTGGTGACACAGCAGCATTCAAACGTACAGGTCACATTTATATTTCAATCCTATTCTTCATATGCAAAAATCTGTGGTCTTGTTTACCAGTTTAAAACCTCCAGAATAGCTCAATATCTTTTAATTCGATCCAACCATAATATGTCTAAAACAAGTCTCCCAACATACAGACAGCTATATACAATCATTTGCTAGTGATTTATTATAAACAGTACTTGTTACATGAGCCAGAGTGTAATATGGCGAAATAGCTATTTCATGAGCAGGCTAATTTATTTTCAAGAGCCAGAGGCTAGAGAAAATAAGGTCTGAGAGTGAAATATCTTGCCATATCACTCTGAAAAGTGTAATAAGTGGTTTATTCTACCCTAGACATCTTCACTTGGACTTCTTTAATCTTTGTACGAGGTGAATCGTGAGCTGATATACCACTAATTAGATGATGGTTGAGGAAGGGAATGTCTATGATTTTTAAAAATAAATCTTCAGTTGATGAAAAATCTCGTTTAGCACAATGTTATGGTCATTGAGCTACATGTGGAATGGCATGTGGTTGCCTTATAATTCAATGCTATTTTCTGAACATGAAATCTGTGATGGCCTCGTTTGCCACATTCTAGTGAACAACTTCTGAAGTTAAGAATATAAAAGAGAACCCCCAGCTTGACCTTTGACCTCTACTGCTACATGAGTTGTAATAGTCTCATTCTGTACAAGTCCGGGCGTGCCAGAGTAGCTATTATGTGAACTGCTGGTGATAACTATTCAGAGCTATTTTTAGTCTATTTGATGCTCTGGACATCCACTAGGGAATATTTACTCATTGGTGGTGGTGAGAGTGGACTGGAATGTCTCGCCCACTAATAATAAATAGAAAACATGAGCCAACTGGCAACATTCATGCATTCATTGTTTTTCAAGTACAAATGTCCCATTTGCGGTAAACACACACATTCACACGGTCATTATAGGCCAAAAATCAATACACAAATGTATGCATTTGATATTGTGCTTATAATTATTATAATTATCTCATTCATTCATATTATAATCTTACCCACGCAAATAGGTATATAGGAACCGGAGGAGTCAGGACTCCAAGTACTAATATGTCTCCCCCCTCCCCCCCCCCCCCCCCCCCTCCCCACCTCATCCTACCCACTAACCGTTTTCTGACAATTTTTTGGCACAATCTAAAGAGGTGGATCTCTCACATAAACGTGCACCATTAAACCACAATGCCTGACCTCTATTTCTATTTAGTGTTGGTTCAATGTAATTTAATGCTCGACATTAAATGGAGTTAATAGAAGGGAAATAAGGGCTCGACTATAGCTAGCCGGCTGTAAAGATGCAGGATAATTTCCAGAGACTACTTGTAGGACCCCCTTGCAACCAGGGAGGTAAGCTGGGAGAGGCAAGGATGGGGAGGACTTGATAATTAATGAGCAACTGGTGAGGTGTAGCCGGTAAAGGATAATTGGTCTGGATGGATAATGTAAGTCTACGATAGCATACACAAATAGCCTCGTGGTGGCAGAACTAGAGCAGCCAAAAGAGGCATAGAGAAGCTTTTACCCCGCCCATTACCCTTCCCCTTGAGTACATAACATAATCTACTGATAATGTATTGTTTTAAATGATATAGGATATTAATAGAATAATGGTGCCGTATAATATTAAATAATTAAAATATTAAATAATTACGAGAGCACAGCAGATTTAAACCATATTTTTGTTGATTCAGTATTAGTTTCAAATAATAATAATAATAATAATAATAATAATATTAATAATAATAATACTGATTCAGTCATTCTTGACTGAAATAATTATAGTAACTTTTTGTAACAGCCAATATAGTAAATTGTAACTTAACCCGACGTTTCGACTTCTTGCCAAAGTTGACCCATGAAGAGGACTTCGGCAAGGGTTAAGTTACATTTAACTATATTGGCTGTTAAAAAGAGAAAAATTTGCTATTATTAATAATAATAATAATTATTATTATTGTTATTTGTATTAGTAGTAGTAGTAGTAGTAATAGTAGCTTATTACCCAAGTCAGTCCTCTGGTTGGATCAGCAGGTATGGTATAGCAGCAACCATCCAGAGCTCACCTCTTTTCCCGTTTTACAGCTACCTTCCTCCAGTGCAACTACTCAACTGGATTAGATCAGCTGCTAAAATATCAGCTAGGGTGTGTGGGTAGCCCCTATGAAGACCTACTTTAGCTATGAAATACCAGTCCTAAACTACAGCAGTTTATTACCAGTGATATGGCTATATCTCACTCTCTGGCTTTATTTTCACTCCATCTGGCGCTGAAAATAAATTAGCCTGCTCTTGAAATATTTTGCCATATTACACTCTGACTCATGTAATAAGTATTATTATCATTTATTTATTATTGTTATTATTATTATTATATTATTATTACAATGTTATTATTATTATTATCATTACAATTATTATTTTTTATACTGTAATTACTTGTTACATTTAATACATCCCACGCTAGCTATGAGCTTGTCAAATTTGTACTGACATCAGTTCTGATGATAAAATAATTGAATGTTGCTTCAATAGATATTCTTGTAAATAGCTCATAGGTGGTTGAGAAATCTCTTCATGGCACTGGCAGTAACACTGCTTTGTATTGACCATAATAATCTTCAAGACTAATAGTCAAACTGCTGCTCATGTAATGATGATGTATTGGTGTGGGTAGGTGAGTCTATTTGTTTAAATTTGTGTGTTAGGGTGCACATGTAAGTGTGTTAGTAGGCAGTGAGTAGTGGGTGGAACATTGTTGTTTTAGTAAACCAAGGCGTGAATATTGTCAGTAGCTACACATACCAGTGGATTAATATTGACAATAATCCCGGGCAATTGTACTTCATGAAGATAGTGTCATTTGTCTGGCTCTGTGAAATTATTACTTTACTAATGGTGTATTAACGAATTAGTCCTCAGAGCTTATTCAGTCTTACTGGATGCTCTGGACACCCAAGAGGGAATAAGGGAATATTTACACATAGTGGTGAAAAATACCTGACTGGTATGTCTCACCCCCTTATAATAAATAGATTCACACTCAAGTGGGTGTGAACTGACACTATTCATTCCATGTTTGTCAAGTCTGATCTCTTAATGAAGTAACACAAAAAATACAAATTCAAATTATCTTGTTGCCAGCAGGCAGCTCTGCAGGAGAATAGACCTTTCCTCACAGCAAGTGGTGTGGGCACCTGAAGTCCCACCTGGACCATTGCTGTTTCATGAGAAAAGGCCTTGAATTTGTACCCCAGCAAATGCCAGGTTCCCAATCACAGCTGGGTGGACTGGTGGGGCTGGTGGGAGGCAGATGGAAAAAATAGATGGAAATTGCCTGAGTGGGGCTTGAACTCAGGACCTCAGGCCCTGAGCCAAGGACACAAACACTACACCACACAATTCACACACACACACACACACACACACACACACACACATACACACACACACACACACGCACACACGCACACGCACACACAAACACACCTCAGCCTATTAATATGTATACCATAGTTGCTATGGTAACAGCCATGGATTAAAAATGTTATTCCCCTGTGTTATTCCTCTCCAATCGCCTGCAGAAAAAATTATTACCACAAAGAGAGATTAAATTGCACTCAGAATAGTATTTATGTCATAAATTTCCTGTACCCTTGTGCATTATAATTTTTCCATAGGGGGTGGGAGGGGGAGGGGGGCAAGGGAGTGGACTGGCCTTCTGGTATGTATAAATTATAGACAGTATGTAAGCTGGGGATGTGGGTAGCCTCTACAACCAACTTTATACCAACGTCCTAGTACAAACTACAGTGGTGAAGATATCTGGTGTGAAAGAAACCACTTACTACACTAGTCAGAGTGATATCTCACTCTCAGGCTTTATTTTCACTCCCTCTGGCTCTGAATATAAATTAGCCTGCACTTGAAATATTACACCAAATCAACACTCTGACTCATGTAATAAGTATCATATTTATTATTATTATTACAATGTTATTATTATTATTATCATTACAATTATTATTTTTTATACTGTAATTACTTGTTACATTTAATACGTCTCATATGCTAGCCATGAGCTTGTCAAATTTGTAAGGACATCTGTTCTGATGATAAAATAATTGAATGTTTGCTTCAATAGAAAATCTTGTAAATAGCTCATAGGTGGTTGAGAAATCTCTTCATGGCACTGGCAGTAACACTGCTTTTTATTGACCATAATAATCTTCAAGACTAATAGTCAAACTGCTGCTCATGTAATGATGATGTATTAGTGTGGGTAGGTGAGTCTATTTGTTTAAATTGTGTGTTAGGGTGCATACGTAAGTGTGTTAGTAGACAGTGAGTAGTGGGTGGAACATTGTAAACCAAGGCATGAATATTGTCAGTAGCTACCCACACCAGTGGAATACTAATTCATTATTTGGTTCAGTTGCAGCCTGATTGATCAATAATATTAAGATTGACAATAATCCCGGGCAATTGTACTTCATAGATAGTGTCATTTGCCTGGCTCTGTGAAATTATTACTTTACTGATGGTGAGCATGTAGTGGTTATTAACGAATTAGTCCTCAGAGCTTATTCAGTCTTACTGGATGCTCTGGACACCCGAGAGGGAATAAGGGAATATTTACACATAGTGGTGAAAAATACCTGACTGGTATGTCTCGCCCCCTTATAATAAATAGATTCACACTCAAGTGGGTGTGAACTGACACTATTTATTCCATGTTTGTCAAGTCTGATCTCTTAATGAAGTACAGTGTAACACAAAAAATACAAATGCAAATTATGTAGCAGTTTGATTGTGATTCTTTTAATCATACAAGCCAGGATGTGTTTGCAGGACTGGGTGCTATTTATAGTGATGGTGTGTATGCAATCTACTAATAGATATTGAGGAATGTTGTGTTGTGTGTTAGCTAATGAAGATGATCTAAGTTGTAGGTCCGCCACAATTATCTTGTTGTGCGGTGAACTCAGGACCTCAGGCCCTGAGCCAAGGACACAACCACTACACCACACATCAATTCACACACACACACACACACACACACACACACACACACATGCACACACACACACATACACACACACACACACACACACACACACATACACACACACACACACACACCTGGACCATTGCTGTTTTTATGAGAAAGGCCTTGAATTTGTACCCTAGCAAATGCCAGGTTCCCAATCACAGCTGGGTGGACTGGTGGGGCTGGTGGGAGGCAGATGGAAAAAATAGATGAAAATTGCCTGAGTGGGGCTTGAACTCAGGACCTCAGGCCCTGAGCCAAGGACACAACCACTACACCACACAATTCTCACACACCCACACACACACACTCCCGCGCGCACACACACACACACAAACACACCTCATAGCCTATTAATATGTATACCATAGTTGCTATGGTAACAGCCATGGATTAAAAATGTTATTCCCCTGTGTTATTCCCCTCCAATCGCCTGCAGAAAATTTTATTACCACAAAGAGAGATTAAATTGCACTCAGAATAGTATTTATGTCACAAATTTCCTGTACCCTTGTGTATATAGGGGATGGGAGGGGGAAGGGAGTGGACTGGCCTTCTGGTATGTATATATTATAGACAGTATGTATGTTATTTAGCACTACACTAATTATAATGATATAGTAGTACACATATGTGAATTAGTTTGGTTGATATATGATTTTTTCCTGCACATTCCAGTGCTGCAGGGTAAGTAATTGTGTCTGTTTGAATTGTCTGCTTATATGTGTATATAATATGTGTGTGTGTATGTGCGCATAGGTATGAGGACCAAATTTTTTGGCAAAAAAAACACAACTCAATTTTTACAAATTGAATTTACTTTAAATGTAGCCCAACAACATATTCTTGAATGAATGCCACTGTTCGGGCCAGCCCTCACTAAAGTGGTTGCCAAGGCAACACCTGGAGGAAATTTATAGAGCTGGACTCGTCCTTGTTTGTATGTTTGTGACTCCCTAAGTTTTGTCTGACTCCCTTTAACACTCTATACACCCCACTGTTTGTGTCTCCCTCTATATTGATTCAGTCACACCTCTTATTCATCAATAACTAATTATCACCTCCCCCTTAGTATAATTTTTTCCTATATATCTCTGTATACCCTCCAGTTTTCATCAGTCTTGCAAGAAGTTGAAATAACTAGTTCAGAAATCTGATCTAGCCACTACTTAGCTACTATTCCTGGTGGGGTCAAGCGTGAGGGCCTTACAACCTCTCCATAGCGTTTGCCGCCCCAACCACTGCTACTTTCACAACCGGCGTTTACTCACTATGCTCACAATCCTGGTTTCTAAAAGTGAATTTGGCATCTTACTATTAAAGAACTTAACCTATTCAGCTAACTCATGTTTTTGCAAGAATTTATATATCACTACATGTATATATATATAGTTGCTTATGAAAGTGATAGCACCCTTAAAAATACTATCACCCTCAAAATTGCCTGTGGACAAATACTGGCTGCCCATATTTGCTTACACAATTTTATTTTTTGACCACTTAACGGGCTCTAGTCAGAGTATAGTGGTTGTGACAGACACATACAACTTCAGGTAATATTAGTTTGGGGAAGTTAGGAGGTGGAGCCTACTCTAAGGCGAGGAATTGATAAACACAGCATATTCTCTGTCAGAGTGCTGCTGGTGACATTTCAACCTTTGGAGCTGATCGCACTGACACAGTGTTAAGCTGGAGGTGCTTGGCTCATGAAGTAGGAACCCCCCAAATTCCCCAAGATCTAGGAACTACAGGCCAATGATACGTGGTAGTGAAATTAGCGTACCTCACTGTGCCTGGGTAATCCGCTTGGCTGCCTTGAGGAGTACCTCTGGGGATGTCCTGATGTATGTCTGGTAGGCATGGCTGTGCCAGCGACCAAGCGTTTTAATCAGATGGTCAGGAAGGCCAGCCTCAGCAGCAGCTGTAGCAGCTCCTATTCTAAGGCTGTGGCTGCTGAAAGTTTCAGGGTTGATCCCAGCGGTCCGAAGGAGAGATTTCATTGTTGCTGATACTGAGCTCCTGGTGAGGTAGACCCCAGAACTCAAGGTGAACAGTGGACCTGAGGGGCCATACTGACGAAGTGTCAGGAACTTGGACATGGCCCTGACGGGACAAGTGGAGGAGCCTGTAGCACCGACTAAGATGGTGTGGGAGGTGCCAAATCTGTTGGTCTTAGAGCACTTCAAGGTGACAGAAAATGAGGAGTCAGAGAGAGTGACGTCATCACGGAGTAGATGTTTTGCTTGGTCAAATTTGCTGGTGGTGGGGCAAGAGTATTCGCTGACTCTGAGGAACCCATAGAAAGCCAGCGTAAAGGCGGCCCAGTATAGGAGTTTGTCATGGGATGAGAAGGTTGATAGGGAGAGTTGTGACTTCAGAGCGTGCAGGTTAGAGAAGGTAATTGGCGACCTTGTTCTGGCTTTCTTCCTGAGTGAGCGTTTGATGCCGGTGCAGAGGTATGAGAGGAGCGGAGTGTCTGTGGTGGGGTCGCTGTACCCATGCTCCAGGTGATACAGTCTGATGCCAGCAAGATATACCTTGATGGTCTGGTATGATAACCTCTTGCTGATATGGGCACAGAAATACCGCAGAGTGAGCTCCGAAGCTGGTAGAGGCTGGATATGCTGGCATTTGCAGAACCCCAGGTAGGCGGACACGCCCACCTTGTACGTTCTCCTGGTGGAAGGGGCTACCCCTGCGGCCTGCAGCCGGTTCAAATGTGCTGTTAGAGGAATGTTGGTGCTGCAGGGGTGGGAGTTGGCAGGAGGTCCGCGTGAGGAGCCAGAGAGCGAAACTTGGGCAGCTGCAAACGAGAGAGTGCATCAGCAATACAGTTATCAATGCCAGCTATGTGGCGAATCATTACGTTAAAGTTATTACCAGCAGCCACATAGAACAGGGCCCGTACCAAGTCCATTAAGTCAGGGCAGCGTGATCGACCAGCCTGCCAGATGTGGACTACTGCCTCATTGTCGCAATGAAACAGAAGCCTCTTACCAGACCAGTGCTTGCCCCAGGTCTCGCATGCCATGACTATGGCATAGAGCTCTTTCCACTCGATAGACATATCAAGGATGTTGGATGACCAGGTTTTGCTGAACCAGTGGCCATTCCAGTAAGCGCCGTAGCCGAGGTACCCTGCGGCGTCAGTAAACAGGTTGAACTCGTGGGCGGGTGTCCATGATGGTTCTATGAAAAATGCCACCCCGTTCCAGTCTGATGCGAATCTAAGCCACCAACGCACATCCAGGACTGTTTCTTTTGTGATGGCTACCTGCTCCTCTAGTCCTTCTACAGAGTGAGCTGTGTCTAACAACCGTCTGAGGAAGATGCGTCCAGCAGGTATCACCTTACATGCAAACGCCAGCTTGCCTATGAGTGACAGCAATTGGCGTTTGGTGCATCTGCCCTGGCAGCTGTAGAGGGAACTGAATCTGGATAGTTCTTCCAGCAGAGCAGTCAGCTTCTCCGGAGGGAGGCGTGCCTGTTTCAGAACAGTGTCTAGTTCAATCCCAAGTATCGTGAGAGTGGTAGCTGGGCCTTGTACTTTCTCAGGTTTCACTGGGGCTCCTACGGCTTCGCATAGAAGGAGCATGTCAAGGAGTGCATTGAGGCAATCAGGGGATAAAGCAGGAGCTACGAAGAAGAAGTCATCTAAATAGTGAAACAAGTGAGAGAGGTTAAAGTAATGCTTAAGTATCCATTCTAGTGCGTTAGCAACCATGTTAAAATACTATCACCCTCAAAATTGCCTGTGGACAAATACTGGCTGCCCATATTTGCTTACACAATTTTATTTTTTGACCACTTTACCACCTGAAATGCTGTCCATATAGTCTCTCTAACTTGATATGGTACATGAAGACTATTACAAGGACCCACAAAGGGTCTTATATCTAACTCATTTTCAGATATATCAAACACCTTGATAATTTTGAAAATGCCACCAACAAAATAACGAGCACTTTTTTTTTTCACCCCTTTAAGTGCAAAAGAAAATTATCTGACATACCCACAATAAGCACCATTTCCAAGTAGTTGGGGGAGGGGGAGAGAGAAAGGGGGCTGTTGTTGTTATGAGTTATTATCTCCCTATATGTATAATCATGGATTGAGTAAAACCCATTTCACCTAGCAAGCAAATACCAGACTATCAGGGATGTGCAAATTTCAGGCCATACAAATTAGCCTGATATGTGTGTGTGTATGTGTGTGTGTGTGTGTGTGTGTGTGTGTGTGTGTGTGTGTGAGTGTGTGTGTTTTAATCTGCTAGAAACCATTCCTATGGTTGACTTTCATGCTAGAATTTTGTGATATAAACTATATACAGCAAATCCCCATACCCCAAATGCAGTCACTAATACATTTTTATATAGTGATAAAAAGACTCTAGTGTGAGGGAAGCTACAGAGGCTTGGGTAGTCCTGGGCCTTCCTGTGGGTGAGTATACTGGCTCCAGAGTCAGTCCAGCAAGTTTCCTTCTCAATTTTGTTAGAGTTTTTAAACCTAACTTTAGTATTTCTTATTTCTTCAATAAGCAATCCAGGGTACAGAACAAGTCCTCAATGACTATTCCAGATCATAGTAGCTTGATTTGTGGTTTGTACGTACAATGATTCACATAAACAAACATTTTAGTATAAAAAAATAAGAGTGCTGCCTTTGTTATTTTATTTCTTTGATAAGTTGAGACTAGTCTTGTGGTAGTCTCGCATAGTCAGACCTTTTACCCAACCGAGGTAAAGGGTCTGGCTGAGTTAAAGTTGAAATGCCACTTCACTGGTGAGTTGTGCTAGCCTGCATGAATCAATATCAGTGTCATTTTTCAGGACAAGTGGCCTCTCCCAGCATAAGTTTTGCATAAGCAATATTTATTCATCGCCATTGTTCAGTCTAATTGTATATCAACATCAATCCTGTTGTTGTGTGAATCAGAAGAGCTGATGTCACCATCTGTATCTTCATCATGCTCACATTGTTGATGATTGTGGATGGCACAGTGTGTGCAATTGCCATTGGTGAGTAATTTTCTTCTTTAGTATGAACAGTTAACCCATTGCTGACACACTAAATACCTATAAATAGCACATCGTTCTGTGGGTGTGGCAATTAAAATTATGAGAGACAGGTGGTAAGGAGGCGAAGCGAGATTGGTAAAGAGCGCCAAATTTCACCGACAAAAAAACCGGGATCGCGCATAATTAGAGGGAGTTAAGTTTAGCGTAGCCAGATTAGTCTCGCGTAGCCGGTATAGACTCTCACAGCTAGCTCCAGTCGCATTTCAATCTAACGTCAGGGACAATAATGGCGGAAATGGACAAAAATTCTGATATTTTATTTAAATTTTGGAAAGATCCTAAAAATGCTAGCCTAATAGTTAATGCAGTGCCATTGGAAATGTTGACTTTAGACGAACTTGTTAGAGACCACTTTGATCAAAAGAAAGTATCGACTCTTCTTCCAAGTCCTAGTCCTACAGAGCTGAAAATATGGGAAATCCTTAATAGTAAGCCTAGTGATTCTGATAAACCTGCAATGGAAGCCATGAAGCCAATTGAAGCAGAATCTCTCGGGCCTGCAGTACCTCATGAGCCTACCAAATCTGACTCCAAGGTCTGACATTGAGTCATTACAGGCAGTTGAAATACCTTCGTGGATGGGGTTAGATACTCGCTATAGTTACAATAATTATACACCCCCTACCAGTCTTCATGTGTTACCGGACAGTGTATTAAGTCGATATCCCTACTGCTGTGTAGGAAAGTTGTTTTGGTTTAGACCACCATCTGGTCCTCAGGATGTAAGACCAGATTTAATTTACTACTGTACAGCATTTTATGTTGGGAATAACAAAATCCTAACTGTTGCTCATGCATTCGATTTGGGTGGCAAGAGAGCAGATCTTCGTTATCCCCAATATCCAGAACGTGAAGCTATTTTTGTTCCTGCCATGAGAACCAAGGATGATTATCTAGGGGAGAAGTTTGGTTCTTACTTAATAAGTAACGTTGAACCTAAAGATTGCAATTTCGAAATCTTTAATATTAATGATATCCCGTATAACATCTGCTCTGCTGATGTCCACTCAAGAATGAAACAAGGGAGGGCCGTTAATATAGAAGAAGAACTTCGAAGTTATATTGCATTGCAGTCACATGACCCAAGAACTACATGTGGTGTTTCAGTCATTGGATATGGATTCTACTCACAGAACGAGGATCAGAGAATGTGTATAATGAGGAACAGGAGGACCAATTCAATGCCATCCGGTTGTATTAGGCATGATGAAGGCACACCGTTAGGAATGAGTGGAGGACCTTGGATGCTAAGTGTCATACCTTACCTATTGGAATCTTACCACTTTCATCTTGGAGGGCTATTGGAATCCAATCTGCAACCGTAACCAGGACAGTGCAGCTGACTATTCATATTCACCAGTATTTACTACTACACACATTGCAACACTCTTGTAATTTAGATAACTACTTTGCAAACATTTATATAGCTATAAACATCCTCTGAAGTAAAAAAGAAAAGAAAAAAGAAGCTGAATGCAGGAAAGTTTTTAGTGAGAAGATTTAACTAATGCAGGAAATTAGCATCACAGTTAAGTCAAATTGGAAGAATTTAAACAAATAAATTGGAAATTCAAATCATTAAACCTAGACTTTAGATTGCTATTGTTTTTTCCTTATTTTGTTCGGAGGATGTTATTATTAGTTGCTTAGTAATGACCATGTGTTCATGTGATGTCAACCTAAAAAATAGTGACACCACCCTCCACAATCACATGTGGGACTAAGCATAACTTTGTATTACAAAACAGTTTATTCATGATCCAACTGGAAGCCTGTATAGCTATACATACTCGAACATTTTGTTCTACCATCTGTAGCTACTGTGGAGGGAACTTGCAAAATGTTGTCCATATTATATATAGTGCTCTAATAGAACTTGGTATTGGTCTGTAGTAGTCTGGTGTGCCGACCTTACCGATATGTGGATTTGCGGTAGGTAAAGGGTCTGGCTATGCCAGACTAACTTGGTATTACGAAATCAGATGAATCCACCCATTCCCCCCTCCCCCCACCAACCCCACTCTTTTCCACAGTGGAAACGTAGAGGCTGAATTTTCATATTCTCCATTAATCAATTTACAAGCATTAGAGAACATGTTGTGTAGTAACTATAATTTATATATCACTATACTATAGTTACTTGATAACTGTGCATGGCATGTGATAAAAGTGATATCAACCTCTATGTACATACTATAGCCCACTCTTTATGCGATTCTTTACCAGTCGTGAACCGGTCACGGTGGTTAATGAAGGATCTCGTATCGCCCACTGTCATGCAAAATTCGGTCCCCCCCAAAAGTGGTGCGAAGAATTGCCATAACTCTATACAGTCTCCCTGAAAACAGAACTGGAAGCCCATACATATAACTACACAATGCCAGACCCTTTACCTAACCTGTCTCTGCATTTATAGTTAGTAAGGATCATTACAATACCAGAGGGATACCACCATATTATACTGGTTTCTAAGAACACCTTGGGGGGGAGAGAGATATAGCTGTCTGTTACAAATTACAAACTTGGTAGTTACTTTCATCCATTCCAGTTCTTTCCTTTGCTAGCTATGGTCATTTATTCATTGAATCATGCAAGTGAACGAGTGCTGCAAACTAATGGTTAATCATTAGATATTGAATTTAGGATTTCCTGTGTTTACTGCTAACTGATAAAATTAACATTTATGCCTTTAATTCTAGTATTGAAACTATAACTTACATGACAGTGGCATCACCACTATACAACCACTAGATGCCAGACTGACTTATTTGACAAGTGCAAATATTCAGTGAATGGAGTCCAGTATAACTACACCTGCTCATAAATTGCTCCACACAATAAAGCTGACACCCCCCCCCCCCCCCCCCCCCCCCCCCCCCCCCCAAGGACTGACTGAAATTTTCTGAATGCCCTCTTTGCTCGCACGCTATAAAACAGGTTGGCGTCCCATGTGCCAGCACAGCACCGTCATCAACAAAATATCCTGGAATGAATTATTATGCTCAGTGCAGATCATAATGCAAATTGAAAACAAGTTCACCACAAAATGCTTTAAAAACAAACCAAAACACACACACACATACACAGAGGTGAAGCATGTGCCCCAATGAACACTTCCATACATACACAATGCAATAGATGACAAGAATAATATTTTATGATAGTAGTCTCTTCTGCTGGTTTGATCTCCTACCAAATGCAGCACCAGCAAAGCAATGTCTGCACAACATCATCTGTGAGGATAATAGAAAAGGTGGAGTTAACAGACTGTCCAAATAAAGAAAGCTCAAGCGTTTAGTATAATTGTATAATTGTCTTTACCAGCTAAATAAAGTCAGCTATGAATAAGCACAAAAGTGCAAACCCTCAGCACTACTATATACCAGCTAGTTATTACAAAATAATTTCTCAGACCAAAAAAATATAGCTAGTTGTGCAACATGTAAGGGACACCCTCTGGTAGTTTTAATGAGCAACTCCAACTCCAGCACTTGGTAAACTACTCAGCTTACAAGATAAGACTACACTAGGCAACAAGAAACTATTAGCTTATGTGATTATGATGTGACAATAGGGGTACTACCCACAAAACTAGCACCTACACTGAGCTGAGCTACTTTTGACTATAAGCCCGGGGAAAAGCAAAAAGGAAAAAAAAAGTAAGACTCAGCTAGGATAAATAGTGGCCACTCTTGAATGGTAGCTGCTCTGAAAAAATAGCTGCAGCAAAACCATATCTGAATATAATGTGTGGTGCATATGGCAGTAAAAGTGAAAGAGATACTCTCTAAAAGCATAGTTCTAGAAAACAACCGTTTTGGAAAATGATCATTTTTATTTACTGTATAACTTCGGTAAAATTAGAAGAAGCACCTCTAATTTCCTATTCAATATTCCATGCAAGTAATCAATTTCTAATAGATGCCGCTTGAAAATAAATACTGCTCTTGAACAGTAGCAGCATCCAGAGTAAACCAATGGCCGCAGCATCTGATCAAGCTTATCATGCAAGTTGAAACTTAGATCAGTATACAACTCCAGATCATACAAGCTAAATATGCTAGTTTTGTTTAGGCCTTTAGCCAACTAGTGAATGAACTTAAATAAAGCATCAAACAACATAAATAAACAGAAATAAAACAACAACAACTAAATCTAAAATTTAAGCTGCTATGGAATAAATTGAAACACCTGAAGTGGAAGGTTTCAAAACCCCCCCCCCCCCCCATTCCCTCCCCCCGCCCTTACGTTCTGCATCCGACCTTGCTATAACAACTAGCTACATAATCAAATCAATCAAGCAATACATCCAACTCACCTCATTCTTCTTTGAAACACATCTTTTGTGATAAATATGGCCACAGAAAAATACAACGTATTCAGTTCTTTCTTCTAAACAACACATAACACCAATACCATATTAACGAATCACATGTGCAAAAACAATCAGCATACTCCACAACTTTCCCCAATACTCTCTCAAAACGCAAAAATTCCCAAGTAATCACAAATGTTACTACTTACCAACTCCAACGGTTTCTCCTCCACATGTTTTACAGAAGGAGTCGTCTACAAATGAAAATAAATAAAATGAATAAATAAATAAACTAACAAACGAATATGATTTTCATTAAAAGGGTCAACATTATTACCAAAAAAATTAACAATTAGCTATTACCAAAAAACATAACAAAATTTAGGCAAAAAAACAACAACAAAAATAATCTAATATTACTTTTTGTATTTGTAAAAAAAATAAAATAAAATACAATCTAGTACTAACCGTCAATGTAGACCGCTCTCTTCTGCAAGGACACTAGCTTGTCCATTAGAGAATGACTAAAAAAAATTTTAAAAAATTAAATAAAATAATAAAAATAAATATATATATAATATATATATATATATATATATATATATTTATACCATGGTTGCTGTGGTAACACCCATGGATTAAAAGTGATATTTTCCCGGTGATTTTTCCTGGGGCTATGATATTTTCTTCCGTGTTTCCGGCCCAAAATTAAAATTCAATTAAAATTCAATTGAAGCACGCCAGAAAGTTTACTTTAGCAAGTTTACTTTAGCATTGTAGCTGCCAGCTGTTATCTCCAGATCTAACTCTACCTGGGCTGCTCAGCAGTAAGCAGTAAAGCAGCTAGCTGTGGTAAATTCCTGTGGTATGAGAGCGGCAGGAGAGTTATATGTGGTAGGGCTGGTCCCATATAGGTGGATATGAGAGAGTAGTAGTAGCAGCAACTATGGTATAAAACAGTTGTGCCATGGCAACATCGGGGTTATGGAATATCACCGCCCTTATCCCTCGAGCCCTCGGGATCAGGACAGTTATATTCCATAACCCCTCGTTGGCCATGGCATAACTATTACATAATTGATAACAATGACCATTGCTATAACAACTCCTCACTTACCTGTCCTTAACGAGTATTTTCTTACAACCCTCCCGCAAGTTGACCTGTGGCATAATGTAACAAAATTAAATACCTATAAACTAACATTAAGGTGACAATTAGACACACACCTGAATCCTGAAATCTTGCATGAGCTTCACCAGTGACTTGCCCAAACATGGAATCTCAGTTTTATTAGGAATTTTCTACCAGCAACAATAAACACACAAGAAAAACCACAGCAACAAAGGATTATAAATGTTTCATTTCTAAAAGATCAGCCTCAGTGTGATTAGATAAGGGGCAGAGAGATGGGTTCTAACCTTGATGAGTTTGGTTGGGTCTATGTGAGTCCCAACATTGTTCAATAAGCCTGTAATAAATCCTGGACAGAAGGACAACAACAACAAACAACAATGTAATACCACAATGCTTAAAATTATTAAACAATAATGAATCAATTAACTCTATATAATAATACACTCGTCTGTCGGTAACAAACATGATGGTGTGTGTAATTCATTAGCTTGCCTTATAGTATCATTAGCAATGGTTTGGTAAAGCATCATCAGTAATGGTTTGGTAACGCATCATCAGTAATGGTTTGGTAAAGCATCATCAGTAATGGTTTGGTAAAGCATCATCAGTAATGGTTTGGTAAAGCATCATCAGTAATGGTTTGGTAAAGCATCATCAGTAATGGTTAGGTAAAGCATCGCCAGTAACAACCAGTGGCGTGTGTATTTATGAATACTTAGATCAAGAAAAGTGACGATGCCAATATGTGAATAAATTAATTAGCTGGATTGGGTTGGTAAAGTGTCATCAGTAACACCACCAACAATAGTGTGTATATTTCAAGAATAAAGCTGAGGTAGGTTGGTAAAGCATCATCATCAGAAGAAGACGGTGGTTCGTGTATTCATGAATACATGGGCCAAGAAAAGAAGAAAAAACAAACAAACAAACAACGACTGATTTAACTGTACACTAAGTGGTAGAAGATAATAAAAGTGGAAGGGAAACCCCTTTTGCTACTGCATTCCTAATTTGCAAAAATTAGTACATCGTGCGTCACTGTGTAGCGGAGAACTTGTAAATATGTAATTTTTCTCTCTCACATTTTCACACACTAAAGCTTGTTGAATATGTATAGCCATCCACTTCAAAACAAGCATATTATATTGCCCGTATGCTTAAAGCAACAGAGGCGTGTCTTACTTGGATGGCTAATGGAGAGGTTAATGAGGACATCCCATAACTCTGCATCATCTTCTTCTGTGGCAAAATCAATGGCCTACCAATAGAGAAAAAAAAGTCGTGTCTATTTGAAATTATAGTGCACTCCAAATTTACTAACCTTCTGCACATCCTGCAGTTTGTTGATTATGAGTTCTAAAGCTGCCTTAGGATTGCCCATACGTCCTGGAAGCAATACAAAAAACAAACAAACAAATTAATGAATGAAGCCTCTAATTTAATGGAGCACAGACTCAATATATACTAGCTAATAAGAATGCTAAGTTTAATGCTGTAGGTGCATGCGAACATGTCACTTAATTAGAATTGAACTCAACTAGCAGCAAACAACAACAACAACAACAAACAAAAAAGACATAGATATTGCAGTTCAGACACACCTAGTAGATAGACCATTTCTTCCCATCTTTGATAATGTTCACATACCTCTAGAGCCTATAACACACACACACACACACACAGACAATACAAACACATCTGTATTATCCTTCTGGACACGGCAAATTATGGCCAGCGGTCTAACCACAGATAACTATACATAATCAGTTTCATACAGGATTTTTTTCTGGGGGGGGGGAGGGGAAGAGTTTAGGAAAGAGGGGGAGGGGCCACACGTTTGATTGACCACACCCAATTTTGCTGAAACCACACCTATTTCCGGCTCAGGTCTAGAATTAGTGACACAAATCTTTGGAAGACTAATGTGTATTGCAATTGAAGGACCTCAATTAACTGAAGTGAACTCTCACCAAATATTAGATATATACAAACAACAAAATCACAGAATACCATTATAAATCATAACCACAGAATATCATTAAGTAGTAAATAGTATTAATTTATTTCATGAAATTCTGGGGGGGGGGGGGGGGGGGATCCCAAGGCGCCCCTACCTCTGTATGAAACCCTGATAATATACTAAACCATGGTAACTACCAAGTCCTTTTGTCTCCATGACAACCATCCACGCACTAACCTTCTGCAGTGGAATGTCATTACAAGACCTGAGGAAGAGGAGGAGCTTGTCCTTGTCGTACTTAGCGTACAGCTCCACCTGACGCTCATGGAAGCCAAACTCACTGCCATATTTGGGGTTGGATTCAAACATGTAGTCCAAATACTACAAAATGACAACAACAACACAAAAAAATGTAGCAAATAATAATAACAATAATGTCAGTACTAATGATGATGATGACGATGATTATGATAATAATAACAGCATTTCAAAATAATAATAATTATAAGGCAAAACATATTAATGGTGAGAAGAAACGATGAAATGTTGTTCATTTTATTTCATTTATTTTCTCGAGGAACTCTAGGAATCAAGGAGAAGTAAAGATGGAGGTGACACAAGGATTCAGAATTGGAGTTTATACTTTAAAGAAACTATTAAATTATTCAACTATTGAAAGTATTATCTGATGACACACGTATACACCTCTATCTTACATATACACCTCTATCTTACATATACACCTCTACCTTACATATACACCTCTATCTTACATATACACCTCTACCTTACATATACACCTCTATCTTACATATACACCTCTATCTTACATATACACCTCTATCTTACATATACACCTCTATCTTACATATACACCTCTATCTTACATATACACCTCTATCTTACATATACACCTCTATCTTACATATACACCTCAATCTTACATATACACCTCTACCTTACATATACACCTCTATCTTACATATACACCTCTATCTTACATATACACCTCTATCTTACATATACACCTCTATCTTACATATACACCTCTACCTTACATATACACCTCTATCTTACATATACACCTCTATCTTACATATACAACCACCTAACCTTGTGCAGGTATTCTTCTCTACCTAGCAAGTCCAACTCCTTCACAACTCGCTGAGGCTAAGAAGAAAAAAAGAAAAAAGAAAAAAGGATAAGACACAAGCAAAATAAACAAGAGTACTAATAGCATATACAAAAACTAAGACTAGAATTAAAATATGCTCTCTTGTACCAAATTTAGAAAATAACAGCAATAAACAAACAATAACAACAAAAATTAGTAAGCTCATTAGATGTTTTCTCTCTCTTTCACAGGCTTTTTTTTTTTTAACAATTCAGAAAATAAAAATATTTGGCTTTAATTCCATATTCTTAAAAGCCTGTGAAAGAGAAAACATCTAATGAGTAAAAGAAGGCTGAGAAAGAAATTGAGAAATTAGTAAGCCACTCACTGGAACGGCATCTCTGCAGCTTATCAGCAACTTGACAGCTTCCTACAACAAATTTACCAAACATGTCATCAATATAAGGCAGCTAACTCACACCTCACTAAACACCACATGTATGTATATACCATTACCTGTGTACAGTATGTAATAAGACAACAAAATTATTATAACTTTTTCTAGAAAACTAACTTGTTAATTTCGTTCATTGCTTTTACAACAGTGAGGCTACCATAAGGAATAGCATGTTACGCTATCCACACCTTACCTACCTGTGTGTCTACTTCCAGCAAAGGAATGAGGTTTTCTAAGAGTGCAGAGTACAGAGCCTTGGAGTGGATTAGTCCAAATACTTCTTTATGACCCTGCCTGGAGAGAGAGGGAGGGGGAGGGGATGTATGTATATAAATAAAATGGTGCAAAAGTGACATTATAACTGTTGATACTAACACTGACAGAAACAATATTCCATAATTAATAACTGACCACACTATAATAAATAAATAAACAAATATTGTATTATTAAAGGCAAGCGAACTATTCCAGATTACAAATTTAAAGAGTCCCGTGAAAGCTAAATGACGGCAAAGTTGATGGAGGTAATGAAGCCCAGACAGAGGGGCAAACATAATGTCTTCTTTTGTGGACCTCTGATACAATCTTCCACTCCTGCAGATGGAGTCTCTTGAAGGCTAAGAGCTATGCTTGCAACAGTAAGAACTTTTGAATTTGAACTGAATGATAAAGAATATTCTTACAATTTACTCTTGCTGTGGACTTATCGTGCTACGTATATTACAAATACAGCTCCATCAATTTTACGGAACAAAAAGGAAAAGAAAAAAAGAAAGAAAAAAAAGAGAACTACCAAAGCCATTATAAGCATAATAATAACAATAATAAACACCTATAATAACAACAATAACCACAACCACAATAATAATAATAGTAATAATAATAATAATAATAATAAATAATAATAATAGTATTACTCACTGCAAGTAGATCTTCAGTGCCTTGTCAAACTGTCCCAAGTCTTCATGCCTGTGTTGTGTTGTGTTGTGTTGTGTTGTGTTGTGTAGTGTTGTGTTGTGTTGTGTAGTGTTGTGTTGTGTTGGGGGGAACAAAATATGAACTTCTAAACTACAGAACAAACAACAAACTCACAAGAAAGCCTTGACCTTCAGCAGCTCACTAGTGCTGCCCTCTTTATTCAACCGATTCTGTTTATGGTAAGGATCGTCACGTGAAAAACCTTTCAATTCACACATACACAACTTTCACTCACGTGTACAGCATTCAATATGGTCTGTGTGTTGTAGATATCACTGGGCCACTCACAAAGCAGCTTGAAGAGAAGCTATCACAGTCAAACACAGATGTAAGTACAGACTTTAGGGGAAAAATTAAGAGCTCTACTATTAATTCCTTTACCTCACAATCCTCTTGCAGAAAGTAGTTCAGAACTAATTCATACAATGCTGGACTGAGTTTGGGTTCTTTCAGAGGAATGTATGGGCGTATTTCCTAGAGAAACACAAAGGGCATTATTAAATTCATGACAGCTTTTATTTAATTTTTTTTTCTTAGTTTAAAAGTGTATGAGAGAATATATAAGCAAATTTAAAATAAGTTATGATTCTCTGATCATTCAAAGCCTCAAAAAACAACAACAAAACAAACAAACTAAAAAATTATAACCACTAAATGTACAGAGTGGTGATCTCACATTGAGGTAGCCTTGTTGGTAGAAGGTGAAGATCACATCCTCCCACCGCTTGATGTCTAGGGCAGAACTGCCCAGTACTCGGGCACACTTCCTGAGGAAATGAAACAGTGTATCACACATTATCAATCACTTGACACATTCCCTGAAGGCTGAAATTGTGTGTTGTGATATTTTATATGAAACAATGCTTAAATATGGCATCATCTTGCTAATTGAATGAAGAACCAAAGGGGCTAACCCTCAGCGCTATGCTATCATACCCTAGCTAGTTATTAAATAATTTCTCAGACCAATCAAGTATCAATACATAGCTGTGCAATGAAAAGGATGGATTTAAATGCTGTCTTCATAAGAGACGCTAAATGTGAAGGAAACATTCATATTTAGATGCTAAACTATGGACTGCAATGAATGTCTAATGCTCGCCAAACTAGTGGAAAAAAATAAGGTACTGTATTTCTTTGAATAGACCGTGAGCAGCCTCTCTCGGGGCATAGCCAAAGTTAGCAAGTTTCTGAGGGTGCAAAGTAGACTAGGACACGAGCTATTAACTTTGCCCGGCCCTTGAGTTCTACCTAGAAAATTTTATTTGAGGAAAGTTCAGGCAATTCCACTACCCTTTGTATGTATGTACTAAGTTACAACACTAAAATGATATTTTTCCTTAAAAGTATTGAGAGTAGTTAGCATGAAAATATTTCAAGCTAAATACGGTCGTTTTGGGTTCAGCCTAAAGACATACTGCACACAACACAAAAATATTGGGAGGGGGGGGGAGGAAGCTGGGAAGTTTGGAGCAGGTTCCCCCCCCCCCCCCCCCACACACACACTAGATAAAACCCTGATAGCATTACTTTGTTATAACTATAGTGTCACTACAACATCACTATGACATTACTGTGGTATTACTATGGTATCACCATGACCTTACTATAGTATCAGTATGAATATCACTATGGTATTGTCTTAATTATACTAGTGAATGGTGGGACATGATACTAACACTATATCTCTACTTACAAAGCTGCCTCTTCGAATTTCCTAGACCTCACCAAGTAGTAGATATAACTAATACTAATTTCCTGTAAAAAAAAAAGAAAAAAAAAAGTAAACAATATTATAGTAACACACTTTTATGGTAATTGTATTGATTGCTTGGAATTCCATTTCTTCTTATGCAAAATTAAATATTATGGAAAAAAATTAATAAACAAATTAATTAACTATAATCATAATAAAAACAACAAAAACCAGAACAACAATAGCAACAACAACAATAACAACAACAACAATAATAACAACAACAATCATCATAAATTAACGAATACATGAACAGACAAATAAACGAACACAAACGTCCATACTTTGATTTTCTCTGCCGGCACTTGTCGAGAAACTTCTGGATTTTCAGCATACCTCATAGCTCCCTATAGCAACAATCAAAGACCACACCCACTCCTTCACATCTGATACACTACATAACTAATTCATGAACACTCTCCAGTGCTCTGGACTGATAGTCAGCTGAACTAGGATAATCAAAGTATGTATTGGACTGTAGGCAGCAGGATATTGAAATAACTAAAGGTCTGTTTTAGCAAACACAAACTAAATACACATATACATTTACTTAAAGTATTTATTTGATAATAACAACAACAACAATAATAATAGTAATAATAATAATAATAATAATAATAATTTTTGTCTGTTTAAGAGCCAATTATATGTAATTAAAGTGAAGCTAAAAAGCAAGTATCACGACACACTCACCTCAAAATCTTTCTTGTGAACCAGCAGCCATTCTATGTGGTCTTCTGGTCCTCGTTTCTGCACACATACGTACATACATGCAAGTAAAAAACAAACAAACAACATAACAATACGATAAAAACTACTCTTTCATAAAATTACTCACGCAAATCAAATTAAATTGTTGCAGTTAGAGAGTAACACTACTGATACTAGAGCCAAATGTTTTTCAATACAATAAAAGGTGTGATGTTATTTTGAAATATCACAGCAAAAGAAAACTGAAATAATGATCTGATTGGTCACGACGATCTCTTCGCAACGTCACTGAAGTTTTAACCTGCTAGGCGATATCACGACGAAATTCCTGGGCAACGCTATTTCACTACAGAAAAGAAAGCAGAACAGGAATGGGCAATTTCTTTCGATGAAAAAATAACTGAAGATTACGATTTCTTTCTTAACTGCAGAAATAAACTGTTATCTTTGGCTATAGCATTAACTCATGATAGCACGGAAAACTGTGGTATTGGATAAATAGCTTTCTTGAGGTGAAAATTTTCACTCTGCCTTACCTCGTGAAATGGTTATCAGATCACTTGCGCTATTATCCCCAAAACCAGTTTTCCATGCTTATATCTCCAAATCCAGTTTAAATCACTACGATCATACAATTAATCAGCTAATACATGATACAGTACTAAGACTACCAATGAACTGTCCATCATCGAGACATCTCATGATAGGACTCGATGTAAAATACTGAATATTTAACAATCAATGAATCTTATGTTGTCAAAATTTCTCACCTCCGCCAAGATAATATCCACTGGAGTGGTGATGTAGAGTCTGTCATCTCCTAGGACACAGTCTACACGGCAACCAATAAACAATAGGATCAATCGCTACTATCTTCACCTGCACCACGAGAATGTCAGGTTGGTGTGGTTCAATTAGAAAGTTAATTATAAATTGGATATTAAAGAATAGTCAGTCATTCCTGCAACGATTTGGGCAGACACACAGCTGAATTGATCTGACATTATCTCAGTGACCATACACCATAATGGACCATACACGAAGAGAACTATCTCACTAAACAAATAAATTAAAAAATTACACTACATATGCAGGGGTTTTAGGCTTCGTAGGGGGCATTCTTACCCCCCCCCCCCCCCCCCGAAAATAGTTTGCATTCCCTATGAAAATTATTGACCTTCACGGTGACATTTGGCACAAAGTTTCATAAATATCATGGAAATGAGAAATCCCAAGAAATTAAAAAAAGAAAAAAATAATAAAAAGAAAAAGAAAGAAAGAAATGTTGATTAACCCTCTCAAATCTGATTCTAAAAATACCTTGTGTATGTTACTGTAATATTGGAATTTCCTAGGAATTAGCATAACAACTTTGATTCCTTTTGATTAAACTTTAACTTCATCAAGTTCATGCATTATCTATTTACTCTCTCCCAAAAAACTACATCCAAAAATGGAGGATCAAATACGTACATGATTCTGCACATGCTCAGTGCAAATCAGTCGGTAGAAATACGTATTACTCTGTTTGATTTACATGATAAAACAAAAATCCTGTTGAATATACTGTATATTGGGAAATAAACAAGAAAACAAACAAACAAAAAGCAACAACAAAGGTTGTAAACTTTTCAAGTATATAACTCAATTATATGAAATTCATTGATTAAATCTTAGCCAGGTTGGAAGATTCAGGAGAAAGAGAAAAATAGGAATAACACAGAGACAAAATTTCTTCTACACATGTACTTCACCCCCTACCCCCCTCCCCCCCAAATCTCACCCTGGCCCCTCTCCCTTAATCTTATCCCTGGCCCCTCCCCCTAATCTCACCCCTGGCCCCTCCCCCACTTGAAGCATTACACTGACCGAGGTGATACTCTTCGCACTTGCAGTACTTGTAGCCTCGGGGCAGTAACTTGTCGCGAGCATCGTGTTCAGGTACGTTAAAGACCTTCATTTCTGGGATGTACTCCCCAGGAGAAACTACGATCAAGTGAGGGGGCGGTACCGTGCCCTGATCCTGCAAGACAACACACGAAAGATTCAGTGAGACAATTAAACAAGTTACAGCATAACGTACATTCATACCTTTACCATACAGGAAACGCTCAAAATATATTTTTAGACCAAGTGTATTATCCCTCTTCTTTCAACATGCATATTATGATCACATGATCAATATACATATGCATGCAAGTAGGAAAGACAGTCGGCAAGGATCATCAGCTCACCTCACACTGATTAGTGAATGAAATATTAATGTACTGAGCTGGAATGAATATACAAAAACTACTACCAGATATTCAGACAAAACTATGGCCCAGATTATCAGCTCTTACAGACCTACTACAGAGTTCCTTAAAATCTCTCAGCTAGCTCTTAAACTGCCCCCCCCCCCCTAAAAGGGAGAGAGGGGGGGAGGGGAGGGTTATTACAACCAAACTTACGTAGGTCACCACCCCAAATTACTAACCAAATATATCTGGATAATATTGGTTCCAACGTTACTGTATATTAAAAATGTCAGTGCTATGTGTATATGAGTATAAATCATAGAACTGCTGTGATGCTAATAGTCTACAATTTTGTAGAACTGAAATGATAAATAGACTTGAACTTGAGTAGTATCTATTTATAGAAATTAAATTGTTGGAACGCACATAATAACAATAACAAAAACCACAATAACAACAATATTATTATTATTATTGTCTATATAATAATATTCTTGTGTGTCAGTAACAACGACGGTGACCGACGGTGTGTATTCATGAATAATTTGTGAGCTTAAACAGTTTGTTAAATCGTCATCTTCACGTGAATGTGTGTACTTGGTAATACGTCAAGCGCCACTGTGTGGCGGGGTACTTACTAGTTATTATTATTAGATGTATTCTATTGAAGTGATTATTATTATTATTATTATAGCAAAAAAAAGCTAATTTACCTCAACCGTAAACATACTCACACACATACACACACACATACATACACTCACACACACATACACTCACACACATACACACACACTCACACACTTACCACAGCAGACTTCTGGTCAATATTGCCACTATATCCCAATACAACCTGCAACAGATAAAGTTATTCTTCAATTCATCGCACTGTCAAAGAACAACAGCTATTCAAGCACCCAATGGATGGATGATGAGTAAATCAACGCTACACACTCACCAGTTTCCAGTCATTTTCTTGCACCCAAATAGGCACGACCCCACACACTAGGAAGTTGGGAAACGTATTCTGTGCAGCTGTACAGGACACAAAACAACAACAGAGAACAAAACAGAGATATCACAGGTTACTAAAATAATGCACATACACACACGTGCACACATGTACACACATGTGATGGCTACATGTACAAGTCCTCCTGCCATTCTTTCATCAATCCATTTCCTCGTTTGTCTCATGTGTCATGAGTATGGTATTCTGCAGATTTCATCAGACTAAATGGTAGGGTGGGGCACTTTCACTGAGGTTGGGGGACAATTATATTTAGAACGGGAAAACTCAGTCGTAGTAGGGGACAATTCTAATGCCCCCCCTCCCCCGCCCCCCAATCAATCACTGATTGTCATGCTTTTCCAATTATTACATAGTCCGAGATCACATCTGTTAGAATTGGTGGGTAAGTAGAAATCACTGGGAAAGTGGTGCTGAGGATTCATTTACCACACTGGCATACACTCACTGATGGCCATGATCTTCCTCCTCAAATCTCCCACGACTGCCTCACTCATTTCTCCCTCTCGAACCTTCGCCATCTACCAAACATTTGAGAACAGATATGTGTAAACAACGATCACTAAGAAGACAACAATGAAGTTTAGCTACAGGACACACCAGTGGCAAGTATTGGTATATAACATACATAAAGAAACCGTACAATAATGTAATGTGAATGAACCAGCGACAATAGGTAATGGTCACCATTGACGTATTGAAACATGTGTGGGAATTTAACTTCCAACAGAATCTATATATTTAATTTTTTTTAAAATGCAATTTTACAGAAAAAGGAACTATTAAATGTTTGAATTTTTTTTAACTGAGTTTGAAGGAAAGTGGAGGCATCTGCGAGTTACACGTCACTATTACTAGCTATAGATCAGCTGAGTAATGTTTTTACAGATCATGCTGCAGTAAACAGATATGAAATCATCAATGACTCCAGACTTCCGGAACAAACAATAGAAAGTGTACAATTCAGTTGTGGGAAAGTGACTAAGTGGAAAATCTGGGACAGTCCTGGAGCTATCGGAACAGGTGGCAAGTATGTATGCCTACAATCAAGCCAATTCACTTCTTATTAGACAACCCTTTACCATGTATCCGCACAACAAATGGTCTAATCACAGCGACCCTTTTCCGAAACTGCACTTAAAGTGACAGAGTTATTACACATTAATTTGTTCCATCACTAATGAATGCACCTTACCTGCTATTTCTGTTGATTATTAGAGTGTGTGTGCGTGAGTGTGTGTGTGCTGTGTGTGTGTATGTGCGTACATGTGTGTGCGTATGTGTGTACATGTGTGCATGTGCATGTGCATGTGTGTGCGTGAGTGCGTGTGCTGTGTGTGTACATGTGTGCGCGTGCGTGTCTGTTGTGTGCATGTGTGTGCGTGAGTGCGTGTGTGCTGTGTGTGCGTACATGTGTGCGTGTGTGTGTGTGTGTGTGTGTGTGTGTGAGCAGTGTACATACCTTGACTAGGTGACCTCTTCCCACTAGCAATATCTCTGGAGATTGCCAGTAAAGGCAGCAAGGAACATCATATCTACAAACACATGAACACCCACACATATGAACACTCACACACATACACATGCACCAACACACACCCACACACGAACACTCACACACACACACACATACACACGTACCAACACACACCCACACACGAACACTCACACACACACACATACACACGTACTAACACACACCCACACACGAACACTCACACACACGTACCAACACACACACACACACACACACGAACACTCACACTCACACACATACACCCACACACACCCACGCACTCACACACACACACCCACACACGAACACTCACACACATATGCATTATATGCAGCCAACAGGCTTACACAGTTCACTCACACTCACATTTCTTCTTCAAAGGATATACTGGTGATCATTTCTTTAGTTGAAGTGTCAAATACTAACACAGCCTAATAGGAAAAATAACAACAAAATGTGTCACATGCTGTATTACTGCTAGGAATTGGATGCCAGTCAATGAAGCTAGAATACTGTAGTCTAATACAGTATGTACATATTTAGATGATATCCTCTACCCACATTAATCTTAATGACATACATAAAAGAGATCAAACACAAAATTAAATTCGGGAGAATTCCCCCCCCCCCCCCCCATTAAAAATGAATCCAACCACGTACAAAGCTACACTACAGTATCTCTGTATAAACAACAGTAATTCCTACCTCACATAACAAAGAGGTAATTTTTACCAGAAGGTGGCTAAAGCTTGGCTGATATTATAGGCCCTTCTCTCCTAGAAAAACTTTCCCCCCCTCTAGAAATTCATTTTGACTATGTAACATGAAATAAACATACTTCATAGCGTGTTCATAAGTGTACTGTAAGACTCTTTCTTACACCGCATAATCTAATACAATATGTCTGTACAGGGCAGCATACAGAAAGACAACTCTAAGTGGGGGAGAGGGGGAGAGAGGGGAACAACGTTATTAGATACTAGGTGCAGTGAGAGTAAATAGAGACACATTCTGTTATATAGAGTCCTTGCAGTACGGCAAACATGTAAGAGTAGGCTGATCATAAAGTTACATAGTCAAAACTTTAGTATGTACTAAATAAAATGATTTCTAAAGGGGGAAAAGGCTTTTCTAGGGGAGGTGAATGACCCGTTTGCCCTGCCCCTTTAATACGGCTCTGTTATTTCCTCTCACTGCCCCTCCTAAAATCTAAGAAAGTTGCTTTTGCTCCTGTTAGAGTCCTAGATTCATTTCTGCATACAGTCCTGCTTATAATGTCCATTACTTATGGACATAATTTTTTTTCCCGTCAATAAATTGCTTAAATAAATTTGCATTTTAGGTTAGACAGTGCAGTGTTGGTTTGTACATTAAGATTTTGTGCATACATCCTCCATCACCTTCTCTCTCTCTCTCACCTTCTGGTTGGCCCAGGCTATCAAGTTCTTCTTCCACTTGATGGTGGATATCTGACCTCCTCCTCCATGGATGTCATGTGTCTTACTACCCAACCAACGCCTCTCTTCAATCATTACAAGCTAAACACACATACACATACACACAAACACACACACAAACAAACACACATACACACACATACTATTATCACTGATACAAAACCTAATCACACCCAACAAGCATACACTATACATAAATTCATTCACGTATCACCAGAGTTTCCATCGTGAAAGAAACCAATCTAACTGCACACATGACCAGCATTTCCATACATTATTCACATCATCACATTTCCTCTTCATTTCTTTCCTCATTCTAACATGAGCATTAAGAAAGAATAGCTGCCTGTGCACGTGGTGACAGGAAAACTAAAATGATGCAATGGCTATGGATGCATTGAGCACTTTTACAATATCCAGGAGTCACTTCAGGGAACAAATACTTGTATATTTTAATTTAATGCTACCCAAACAATAACATCAACAACAACATAAAAAAGTGGGGAATCCCCCCCCCCCCCCAAACCTCAGCTAAGGCACCAGAAATAATATTAAAAAAACAAAACAAAAACACTTGGAGTATTAGGGAAACCCAGATTGCTTTTCATACTATCTATCCCACTCACTTCCCGCCACTTACCCGCTCACTTCCCGCCACTTACCCGCTCACTTCCCACCACTATCACGTGATTAGTACTCTTGCTGAACTGGGGGTGGAGAGCCAATGCCTACAAAAAGATAAACACAAACCATAACTTATGCACCAAAACTACGTTCAACAGTATATTATACATGACTCCGTATCACTTGCAGAAAATGAGAAATTAATTATAAAGTGAAAGGATGAAAGAACATTAATTAGCAGAGGTTCCTTCCAACGAAGCACAGTCACCATCCTACTCGTTACGAAGTTAAAATGATTGCTAGCAATCGTCATGTATCTATTAGAATTCGGAACATGAAGAAAAAAAGGATAATTCTTTAGATATTTCAATACAGCTTCAGAATCCCTGGCATCTGCATCTGCAGAATGTGTGTGTTGCTCTGGATTTAAACAAAAAAAAATGGACATATCATCTCTCTGATTGGGCAAAGGGTCACTATGAATCAAAGACGTGATAATGGTTTGCCAGATAAAAAGAATATGAGTATTCAATGTAAAAAAAAAAAGAGTAAAGAGTTAAAAATTAGATGGTAAAGGGTGAAAAGCTAAATTAATGACACAATTATAATGGTATCAAAACTACACCTTTCCATAAATAACACGCCACATCATTCATTTACCTTCACTGGCTTGTCAAACACGGAAACATTGTTGTATTTGGTGGAGAAGAGTCCCATGATGATCACCTGCCAGGCAACACAAACAGCAAACAATAGCCTGACAACAACACACCAAGTCAACTACACAAGTCAGCACTAGCTAGCATATAATGCACTCATGTATATACCACATGTATGCGTGTGACCATTCACAGGATGAACACGATATCAGCTGATGGAGACACAAGTTAGTCATAAAGAAATTTTATTTTATTTCTTAGAACCATTTGGTTCTAAGCATCTCGGCAATAGTGTGAATATATGTATGTATGTAATTTTAAGATCATCAGAGAGAACTTGAAAGTATGTCTAGGAAACATCATGACAATGTAATTCAGGATGACGTACAGGCATAGCCCACAGACACCCCCACACTCTTAAGTGCCATATATTTCAAGCATGCCAAGTGAAGAAAAGTTCCTTTGAACTTGTTTCATGAGTAGAAACCCCAAATTTTTCAAAAACACTATAATATTTATAGAACATTTGGGGGTGGGAGGAATGTATAAACCAGAATTTCAGTTGGAAGCAGAGTTCATATAGTCAAATATTAAGGAGTGTCCTTTTATAAACCTTATAACATTAGGGACACTTCGCATCTTATTTTCGTATGTTCTCCTTCTGTAATCAAATTAAATGTACTGTCGACAACGGCTCTTTTGTAATTGAAGCCGCAATCACTTTCATATACTTGACTTCAACTCCTATTACGTATATAAAGTATAGTGTGACCTGAAACTGTACGCATGCACAAATACTCACCCATGCAAATACACACACGCACAATTGCACAATAGTGTTTAGCACACGCTCACACCACATGAGAGTACACACCTACACATGTATACACAACACACACACACACAACACTGTGGAGCCAGGGCCTGGTGCCGATAGGGTGACCAAAGAACAGTGAACTTAATTTATCATGAACTGAATGTGCTCATTTGATTTATGTAACGTGATATTTGGCGGTTTAAAAGTTGTGTTTTTTGCCAAGTTGTACTTTAGTCGACCGCATAGTCTTGTGTGTGTGTTTGTCTTGTGTTTGTATGTCTTCTATCTGTTTACTTATCATGACAAATACTCCAGCCTCCTTGTGGACTCCTGTGGCAACGTAACTAACTGCATCCAGGGGAAATCTACTAGCTACGCTCTCTCTAGGACACCATCCGACCATCACACGCATCCCGCCCACAAACACGCATGCTCATACACACTTAACACATTGTATAACAGTGATACACACATACAAACTTTCACACATACAAATCTGCACACAAGCACATATAGTGGAAGTGGACACACACACACACACTCAAACACACACACACACTCTAACACACACTCACACACATAAACACACACTCTCACTCAAACACACACACACACAACTACAGTACTAAATACCTTCTTATCATCGGAGCAGCTGGCCATGTACTCCCCGTCTTCATCCACAGCTATCTGGTTGATGACACTAGCATGCTACATATTATAGATATTACAATACCATGTGAAGGTAAAAGGTGACATTAAAAAAAACAACTCAACCATTAGATCTAAGAATATTTCCTATGTATCTCCAACCTGGCTATAACTTTTTGCAATTTTTGTGTTCAATGTCATGCCATCGTCAGAATACCAAACTACACCTTACCAGATGGTACATTCTCTCTTTAAGAAGAGTTCCCGTGTGGTCCAAGAGCTTAATGGAACCATCCACAGTACCCAGGGCTATGAACTAAAAACAACAACACACATACACACACAGACTAAAAAATGAGGTACCAACAAACTTACTACACTAAATGCCTTTTAATCCTTTAATTATACGTACTACACTACACTAGGAACAACTCTTTCATCAGTCTTTCCACTGATACTATACTTAGCCAATCAATACCATAATCCACTCATTAAAAAAAAAAAGAAAAAAAAAAGAAAAAAAAGAAATCAGGCTAATGTGCCCGTACCGGTTTAATATATATTTTTTTAAAGGAAGTATAATGCCTACTTCACATACAAAAAAAGAGATGATGGTTTAACCTAAAATAGATTTTTTTTTTAATTCGGAGAACGCGGACCTGTTCTCGCCCGCATATATGTGGTTGACGTCGAAAGAGAAGACTTCATCATATGGTAATGTTTTCGTTCCACTTTTATCTCATCAAATCTTGCTTCCATATATTTAAAACATGGCACAATTGAATATCTGTTGTCATTTTTTTTTTTTTTTCATAAAGGCCAATCAACCCATATTACACAGAATAAGGAAATAATACTGTAGCTATAGAGCCAGTAACAGTTGTTGTTAGTGCAGCATGCAGTAGGTGAAGTAATAAAATCATGCAATTAGCTATAATATACAGCTACACTACTTTATGCAGTATTGCATTTAGCATGGAAGAAAAAAAAAAAGCGAGTGCTTGGCCTTTTCTATTTAATACACACCTAGTGTAATAATCGTGTACCTCACCTTAGAGTGAACTGCAATGCAACATATGTGGCCCTTAAGGCCTTCTAGAGTTCCCTCGCCGCTAGACACCACCTCCTTGGCGAAACGTTTGTACTTCAAGACTGGTTCGTCCTCGTCGGACTCACTCGAATCTCCGTCTTCTTCTCCTTCATCACTATCCGTAGATCCAGAGCCGGAATTACTACCGTCATCGTCCGAATCTTCCGCACTGCTCTCGTCGTAAGCTTCTTGTTCTTCTCTAACTCTGTGATGATCCATTTAATTTTTGTTTTGGAAAATGATAGTGGAGGCGTGGCTGTCCGAAGCCCCGAAGCAACCGTTTGGGGGCGGAGCTAGCTATCACTGGGTAAAGAGTCGTTCCTACTGCGAACCTGAGCTTGGAGTCTTTAAAGGGTCGACAACGCCACGAATCCATGGGAGCATTTACTTCACTTCCAGTATAGGACAAATGCTATAAAGCTACATGTGGCAGACTCATGTCCATGTAATGTCCTATGTATTTCCAATTCATTATTAATATTCTAATTTCTATCAGGCCCCTGCTGTGCTATTTACATAACTAATATATATATATATATATATAATATATACAATCATAGCTACATACATATAAAATGACTTTTGCCCCCCATCTATTCCTTCCACTATTCCACTATTATAAATATTTTCTAAGGTCACAAGATTATAATAGACAGGAATAAAACAAAGTTTGTTTTTAAAACCACACATAAAAATGAACTACAAAGAATTTTATTAAATATACAAGTTTTATGGTTTAGGTTCCTCTTGTTCAGGCCCTCCATCAGGCGTCTCCTCTTTAGACGTCTCTGACTCTGACTCCTCACACTCTTCTGGCATCACACATTTATTGTCTGTGGACTTCAACATTCCCTGAGGACAGAAACAGCCTGAGGGGAAGAGATATGAAGCTCAATACAATTATAGAAGGTGGGAAATTTACAAACTCTAAATTTCTGTAAATATTAATGCTAGATTATTTTAGGCAATTGTTTAGCGCCTTATCCACTTGGTGGATGTGCAATTTAAATGCTAGCCATATGCTCCATGCCTATATTTTTGTTTTGTTTTTTCATGCATATTG